>BNJV01000083.1_pt1 | contig 107522 bp, 164 predicted proteins | sample 8540591 | NCBI WGS metagenome assembly BNJV01 (sample SAMD00202457, study PRJDB9452) | human saliva metagenome | host: Homo sapiens
AAAGAGAAATGAGCGAAAATGCTTAAAATCCTCTTTATTTCTATTTACTAGTGGATGAGTGTAAAAATAAAAACAAAAGTCAGCAATTTTATTTTATGTCTAAATTGAAAAAGTGCAACATTGTTATATAAATTATATGATGATAATGATATAAAATATAAGATTTAGAACTTGGAGATGTTTTATGCCAGCTGTATACTAGAACAGGATAAATGATTTGAGAATATCATAGGAATAAAGCGTGGACTTGATGGATTTAAAATGACCATCATGAGATGAAAATCTCTGCACTGCTTTAACCAAGAATGCTGACTCTAACAGTGCTGATGAGTATAAGTTTCATCAACTTATCAGAAATGATGTTAGCCATAGTTGGAAAAGTCCTGATTTTGGAAAAGTACATTAGTCAAATAACTATAATGACTACATAATTTTAACTTTACAAAAGTTTGGGATAGTAATTTTGAAGGAAAAGTACTATCCTTAATTCAATGAAGCATTGACAAATCTATTGGAAAAATAGAGAATGATATTTCAAGATCCTTTCTGCATTATTATCCATGTACAAAAGAATAGGTCAGCAAATGAAGAAGGACTTATATATCACACTAAGCCAATGCTGAACAAAGAGAGCTGGAACGACAAAGAGTTAACTGAAAAGCTCAAGACCAGTCAATCTCTAAGACTAACTGGAGAGTTTGATGAGCGATAATGCACTGAAGTTAAAGCCAAAAATATTATATAGATAAATGTTACAATTCACACAAGATTAGACTGATTGCAGACTCTGTAAGAGGAACAAAGCAATTTCAACCTATCGTAGAGTGAAAATTGCCACTGACAGAGCCGCTGTAACGTACGTAGTGAAAGAGACCAAAACAAGGAAAGGAAATTTTTACTAATCCACTGGCATCCATACACAAGAAGTTTGTTGTGTCAATACCACAACTTGATACAACGAAAATGATGAACATTTATCATTTGCACAGTATACAAAAAGAATCTACAAAAAGTTAGATTCTCCCAAGAATACCATCCAAAAGACACATGAGGAACATCAAGAATACATGAACACAGGACATTGTTAGAACAAGGAAAACTCTCAAACTCAGGAGGAAGATAAAAAAACATCAGAAACAAAAATTAAAAGACATATCCTATCAGAGGAGGTTTTAACAATATGTGGATCAAGTATATGCTGTTGATGGTGTAAGCACGGTAATAGAACAGGCATATCATAGGAGTCTGGATCAGGAAAATCTACTATAAGAAAGACACAAAAAGGACCAAAAAGCAACATGGAGAAATTTACATAATGGAAAAATATAATAATCAAAGTTAGAAAAGAATTAAATCAATAAGATACAAATCCAAGACCAATTTCAAGCAATCCAAAAAAGAATAGATATATTCAACCAATTAGAAATTTTGAAAACAGAAGAAGAAAAGAAAAGTATAATGAATGTTTGAAATAGTGGTGTCACAAGATTCACTATGCCCATCTCTTATGAAACTTGCATAGACAAAGATACAAGATTAGGGAAATTGTATGATGTCGTTTTAAACCTGGGTGAAATCCTATCATATTGATGAATCAACACTAGATCTACCAGTCTCACACAAGTTTTGAAATTATCAAAGAATATTCAAAGGAAACTAAATCTCCATCTTATATATTTATTTATATTTGAGTCATTAGACAACACTACATTTATAATGCACAGAAAAATCACACAAACAGAACAAGAGAGGACACAAAGGATGCTAGACATATCTATACGAAAGTTGAGAGCTGACTATGCCCAAATAAACCCTGAAAGCTAGAGAGAGAGAACTAAAGCCAAAGAAGAGAAAATGTAGAAAAGAATATGAAAAACTATATATCACAGTCTCTGATGAAAATGGAAACAGTTTATGATCTAGATTTAGTACACCTGTGAGTTCTACAAAGATATAATTATAAACAGGACGGTAATAAATCATGTGGAAACACATGTAGAAAGTATTAGATGATACCTCAACTGTTGTATTAAGTTTGTTAATCTTTTATTTTAGCAAAGAGTGATGCCAGGATGGGCCATCAGGAAATGATGAGATCACGGTTGATGCTGGTACAGAAAACAGAATTGCACTAGGATATTATGATCCTTGGTATGTACCATGATTTAGATGGGTACTGCTTTTCATGGTGATTTAGGAACAGAGTTATGCTATACAATTACCTGTATTTAACTGCATTGGAGCAAAGAGCAATGAAACTAGCCTTTAGCTTATCCATCTAGCCTACTAACTGTTACGTACTGTATAGCACTTCGGTTGGAATATTTGCAGGAAGAATTCAAGGTTCCAAATTTGATAAAGGGGTTATATCTATCTAAACTTCTTTACATACGCAATACCTTCGTTTGTCAATGTACTTATTTGCTATATTATTATTTGGTTATAAATTGATGTACTCAACTACAGGATTCTTGTTGATGCAGGACTTGCAAAAGGAACATTTGTAGCATATGAGTCGTTTACATCATATGATTCTACAGTATGTGTATAGCTATTCTTAGTACAACAGGAACAATACAATATTTAAGAAATGATAATAGATGCCAAAAACAGCTGATTGTAAAAACTGCAAAAGTAAAGGTGTTCCTATGAGAAAGGTTTATACAAAACATATATTTAGAAACTCTTTACTACCTATATCTGCTTTTTGGATTCCAAATATCTGGACTTTTAGGAGGATCAGTAATAGCTGAAACTATTTTAACTATCAGGTATGGAAATTTTACTAGAATCTATACTTACAAGAGACTATAGTGTAGTTACAACACTAATATTACTTTATGGACTACTTTTCTTATTAGGTTCATTATTATCGAGATATTACAATGGCAATAGTTGATCAAGAGCAGAATAGAGTAAGGAGGAGATTTTATGGATATTAAGGATCCAGTTAAAAGCAGAAAACCCGTAGGTTTTTCCCGTTATGAGTGAGAGAGTTAAAAAGGACAAAATAGCACTTTTCTCTTTCTTTGCAGTAACAATATTTTATAATAGACAGGTGTTTGTTGCATCAATGTTTAATTTACAACAGCACAAACAGTTGATATTTTAGAAAATATGAAACTCCTTCTTTCAATAACTTTTGAATTTCTTTTGGAAGAGATTCTGGAGGACGTAGTGTAATGGGATATGTTATTGTTGGACAAAAACTCAATAACAATAGGAGTTATTATAACTATAGTAACAACATTTATAGGACTTTTTGTAGGTCTTTGTATGAGGGTATTACATGGTGAAAATAGATGCTGGGGAATGAGAATAGTTGACTTCGACTAGTATCATGCCTTCAGTTATGGTCATTATGGTTTTGTTAGTATAGTACCTAAAGTGTGGAATTTTTCAGTTTATTTTGATTTTTAGTATGTTTCATTGGACAAGAACAACAAGACTTCAGATCTAAAAACTTTATCGAGACAAGAAGAGACATGTAAATGCTTCTAAGACTATGGAGACTAGTGATGATAATGTTCAGTGAAATATTGCAAATATTTCTTCAATAATTATAGTAAATGGAACTTTAGCACTAGCTTCTAATATAGGTATAAGTTTGCACTATCATTCTTAGAGTTTGGACTACCAGCAATACCTTCATTAGAACATTGATATCTCTATGCTTCTAAGCTGAAATAATTCAATATAGGACATGTGCGTTACCAGCAGCATTAGTTTTACTATTTATGATGTTAGGAACAAACTGTGAGGACAAGCTTTAAGAAGAGCAGCGGATGCAAAAACAAAAGATTAGGATAACAATAAATATAATAATATAGAGAAAGGGTGAAATGTGTGGCAAACAGAAAATGGTTAAAAGTGTTTGACTGTTTACTGGTTTACTGTTATTAGCTTCTTGTGGAGATGTGAATGGAGGTTCAAGGACGCGGGAAAAAGAAAAAGAACTTTGTAGATGTTTTCAGCTATTGAAAAGAAATATCCTTCTTATTTTAAAAGTGATGCAGAAGCTGTTCAAGTAGATACCTAAAAGTAGCTATAGTATCAGATTCTCCTTTAAAGAATCTTTAATGGTTTCCTTTACTCAGATAGCTAGTTGACAATAGATTTATGAAATATACTATGAATGGAGCTTTTCCTAGATATTGATTTAAAAACTTATCTTAGATAGTGATGAAACTCCAATAAAGTTACTATAAATCCGAAGAAACACTGTATACAAAAATTAATCCAAAACTCTAAAATGGTCAAATGGAGACTCTAACAACTAAAGATATAGTTAAAACTTGTAAAATATTTGCAAAATCAAGATTATATAGTAAGTCTCAGATCTTTAAGATTCAGTAAAAATAGAAAAGCTATTGTGGGTATAGAAGAATATAACTGAGAAGAAAGCTGATAAAATATCAGGACTTGAAGTTATAGATGACTCTACAATGAAAATACATCTAAAAGAAGTAACTCCTTCTACATACTGGGGAGGAAATTTTGCAGAGAGTAATTAATGCAAAGCAATTTGAGAGAATACCTATGGATAAAATTGCTGAATCAGATGCTTTAAGAAAAATCTCTCTATCTTATGGACCTTTATGTTATTAAAACAAATAATACAAGGTGAAAAAGTTGTATTTGAAGCTCACTTATTATTATAAAAAGGTGACCTAAGATAAAAGAATTGAAATGGAAGTTTTACTTCATCTCAACAAGTTGCACATGAAAAAGGAAAATATGATATAACATTTTGGTGCAGAAATGATGTTTTTCCTAGAAGTAGAAAAATTAGATATAATATAGTAACTACATCATATATGAACTATATTGCATTTAAATTAGGTAAATGGATGCTGAAAAGAATGAGAGTTGTAAGAACTCCTAATTCAAAATGATGATATCAATTTAAGAAAAGCTATGGCTAGATGCTATAGATAATGATGCGATTGGAGAACAATTCCACCATGGATTAGCTACTGGCTAAATCACAACCTTTCTATTCCATCATTATCATGATCCAAGTATAAATGGATATAGAATTGACATTGAAAGTTAAGTTATTAGAGCGATGCTGAAGGCAAAGATGCGATGAGATGGAAGGTGAAAGGAAAAGAGAAAAACCTATTAAATTTACTGGCGATGTCAGGTGGAGATATATTGAACCTCTTTCAATATTATTTACAAATAATGGAAGTCTATAGGACTTAATGTTGAATTAGTTGACGGAAGATTATTGATATAAATAACTTCTATGATAGAGTAGAAGCAGATGATCTCGCTATCGATTTCGTTTGAAGAATATAGGCTCGGTTCAGATCCTCAACAAGTAAGTTTATTTGGAAAACTGCAGGATTTATTATTTCGCGTTATACTTGAAACACTAGATAAAGCATTAGCTAATACAGTGTCTCTGTAGTTTGGTAGATGACCAAAAGAGAGCGTGGAATTTCATAAAGAATACGAAAGAGTATCTATGGATGAAACCCTGTAGTTCCCAATTAAATAAGTATGAATATTTAGAAGCAAATAAGAGTAAAATGTTTGACTGACAGAAAGTGCCAGAGCTTTTTGGAGAAGAATTTGACTGGTCTGAATTAGAAGTAATACAAAGATCCTTTAGCTCAGAAACAAAATAATATAAAATAAAATTGTAATAAATGTAATAGGGAGGAAATAAAGAAATGAAATTTAAAACTAGCTTTAATCAGTGGAACACACAGCCTTTGTGTGGTATCACGATGGAGGAGCCAAAGATGCAAAAAGAAGGTTGATGTGTCAACAGGAAAGTCAATACCCAAGTTATGTAGAGAATGAAGGAACCCAGTGTAACAGCAGTGCTAAAAGTTGCAGTAGTATCAGATCAATTTTAGGAGGAATATTTAACGGATTTTTTATACAGTGATACTAGATGCAGTTTTATGGCAAGTACCATGAATGGAGCTTTCCTATTGATCCAGATTTAAAAATAATCTTAGACAGTGACGAAACTCCAATAAAAAGTAAGTAGCATCCAGAAGAAAAACAGTTACATATAAAATTAATCCAACCAGAAATGGTCAAATGGAGAACCTGTAACTAAAGATATAGTTAAAACTTATGAGATAATGGCTAACCAAGAATATATTACTAGTTCAAAATCATTAAGATATAACAAAAATAGAAAGGCTATGTGGTATAGAAGAATATAATGAAGGAAAAGGCTGATAAAATATCAGGACTTGAGTTATAGATGATTCAACAATGAAAAATTCATTTAAAAGAAATGACTCCATCAGTATATTGGGAGGAAATTTTGTACCTGAGTTTGTAAATGCAAAAACAATTTGAAGGATACCTATGGATAAGATAACAGAATCAGATGCTTTTAAGAAAGAATCCTTTATCTTATGGTCCTTATGTTATAAAAAGAAATAGTCTCAAGGAGGAAAAAGTAATATTTGAAGCTAACCCTTATTACTATAAAGGTGAACCTAAAATAAAAAGATGAAAATGGAAATATCTACCTCCTCTCAACAAGTTGCAGCTATAAAATCTGGAAAATATGACATAGTTTTAAAAGTTAGTCCAGAAATTTTCCTGAATTAGAAAAATTAGATAATATCAATATATTAACTAAAAAGCTGGTTCTATGAACTATATCGCATTTCAAAACTTGGTAAATGGGATGAAGAAAAGAATGAAGTTGTAACAGATCCTAATTCAAAAATGTATGATCTTAACTTAAGAAAAGCTATAGCTTATGCAATTGATATGGATGCAGTAGTAAACAATTCTACCATGGATTGTCTACTCCAGCAAAATCACAACTTTCTCCATTATTCCCATCATTACATAATCCAGAAATAAATGGATTTAAACAAGATGTGGAAAAAGCTAAACAATTACTTGATGAAGCTGGATTCAAAGATGTTGATGGTAGATGGAATAAGAGAAGGTAAGGATGGAAAAACCTATAAATATACTTTAGCTATGATGTCAGGTGGAGAAATAGCTGAACCTCTTGCACAATACTATATCAACAATGGAAAGCTATAGGACTTGATGTTGAATTACTTGATGGAAGATTATTAGATTCAAAGAACTTCTATAACAGAGTAAATGGAGACGATCCTGCAATAGATTTCTGTATAGCTGGTATAGGTTTTGGAACAGATCCTCAACAATTAGCTATATTTGGAAAAGAATGCTAAGTTTAATATTTCTCGTTACATATCAGATAACCTTGAAGCAGCTTTAGATGCTGGGCAGTTTTCAAAAAGATGCTATGAATGAAGAATATAGAGTAAAAGCTTATAAAGATTATGAAAAGGTATTTATGGAAGAAATTCCAGCTGTCCCTATATTAAATAAGCTAGATATCTTAGTTGTAAATAAGAGAATTAAAAATATGATTGGAGACCAAATGTAGATGGAAAAACCTAATACATTCAAATGGTCTATGATAGAAGTTGTAGCACCTCAACCAATTGTAGATTCTAAAAACTAACAATCAACAAAAATTAAGGAGGTATAGATATGAATGGTAGACTAAAAACTGATTAGTTTATTTGCTGGAATGATGTTACTTGTATCTTGTGGAGATGAATGGTGGTAAAAGCAGATGCAGCCAAGCAAGATGTAAATTTGAGTGAATTAGAACAAAAATATCCAGCAGCCTATAAAAATGAAGGGTGAAGTAGTACCTGTAGATACACTAAAAGTAGCTGTAGTATCAGTTCTCCTTATAAGGAATTTTCAATGGATTTCTTTATTCAAGTGGGATAGACAATGATTTATGCAATATACTATGAATGGAGCTTTCTCAACAAACCCTGATTTTACATTGGTATTAGATAGTGATGAAACTCCGATAAAAGTTACAGTTAATCCTGAAGAAAAAAACAGTAACATACAAGATTAATCCAAACTTTAAATGGTCAAATGGAGATCCTGTAACAACTAAAAGATATAGTAAGAACTTATGAAATTGTTAAGCTAATCAAGAATATATAACAAGTTCTTCATCTTCAAGATTTAACAAAAATAGAAAGAAAATAGTAGGAATAGAAGAATATAATGAAGGAAAAGCTGATAAAATATCAGGACTTGAAGTTATAGATGACTCTACTATGAAAAATACACTTAACAGAAATAACTCCATCAGTTTATTGGGGAGGAAACTTTGTTAGTGAATTTGTTAATGCAAAAACAATTTGAAGGTGTACCCTATGGATAAAAATCATAGAATCTCCTGCATTAAGAAGAAGTCCTCTATCTTATGGACCTTACTATATTAAAAGATATAGTTCAAGGAGAAAAAGTAATATTTTGAAGCCAACCCTTACTACTATAGAGGAGAGCCAAAAATAAAAACTATAGAAAATGGAAATCTTACCTCCATCTCAACAAGTTGCTGCAATTAAGATGGAAAAATATGACATAGTATTCAGCCCTGAATTAAATATTTTCAGAAATAGAAAAAGTTAGATAATATTAATATACTTACAAGAACTGCTATGGCTTTCAGTTACTTAGGATTCCATGTAGGTAAATGGGATGTTGAAAAGAACGAAGTTGTAACAGATCCTAATTCAAAAATGTATGATATTAATTTAAGAAGAGCTATGTCTATGCTATAGATAATGATAGTATTGCTAAACAATTCTTCCATGGTTTAGCAATGAGAGCACTCATCACCTATAGCTCCAGTATTTACTAAATTACGTAATCCTGAAGTAGAAGGATTCAAAATTGATTTTAGAAAAGCTAAAAATTACTAGATGATGCTGGATATAAAGATGTTGATGGAGACGGAATAAGAGAAGATAAAGAAGGAAAACCATTAAAAAAATTAACTTAGCTATGATGTCAGGGTCTCAGAAATACAAGAACCATTGAGCCAATACTATATCCAACAATGGAAATCTATTGGACTTAATGTTGAATTAGTTGATGGAAGACTTTTAGACTTCAATAACTTCTATGATAGACTAAAAAGCTGATGATCCAGGAATAGACTGTTTCTTTGCTGGATTTGGTTATGGGTCTCAGATCCTCAACAAATGAGTTTATTTGGAAAGAATTCTCAATTCAACAAGGCTCGTTATACATCTGAAACTCTTGAAAAAGCTTTTAGAAGCTCAAATTTCTCCAGAAGCTTTTAGATGAAGCTAAGAGAATAGAAATCTACCATAACTATGATAAGATATTTATGGAAGAACTACCAGTGGCTCCTCAATTAAATAAGATGGAATACATAGTAGTTAACAAGAGAGTTAAAAGAATATGACTGGAAATACGATATTGATATGAAGGAATTTGACTGGTCTAAGATAGAAGTTACAGCTAAAAGAACCTATATCAGATTCAAAAAAATTAAAAATAAAAATGGGGCTGTTTTTACAGCTCCATTTTTATCTAAAGGAGTTTTATTAATGGAAAAAGAAACAATCATCAGAAAAGGACAAGTAAAATATATAAATGAAGATGATTATAAAAGAATTTTTGTAATTTCAGATTTACATGGTTATTATAATTTATTTTTAAAATTTTTTTAGAAAAAGTAAATTTACAGAAAGATGATTTACTTATAAATCTTGGTGACTCTTGTGATAGAGGAACACAATCTTACGAATTATATGTGAAGTATAATGAAATGATAAAAGAAGGTTATAATGTACTACACTTATTAGGGAACCATGAAGATATGCTATTAACAGCAGTAAATACATTAGATGAAAGTAGCATAGATCATTGGTATAGAAATAATGGAGAAACAACAATAGAATCTTTTAAAAACATTACAGGACTAACAAAAAGAAGATTTCTATGATAAGAAAAAGAATAAATTTCTTGTTGATTTCTTATCAACTTTTTCCAACTCTTATAGTTTCAGATAAAACTATATTTGCTCATGCAGCATATAATCCTGATTTGAGTCCAGAAGAACAAGAGGAATATTTCTTTAATATGGAATAGACAAAATTTCTGGGATAGAAATTTTCACTGAAAGGCTATATATTTTTGGACATACTCCTTCAAAAAAGGAAGATCACACTATAGTTTACTATTCTAATAATTGTGCTTGTATAGACTTAGGAACATATAAGTATCAAAAAAATGGTGGGAGTTGAAATAAAAAGTAAGGAAGAGTACTACATAGACTAATTTTCATTTAAAAATAAATAAAAAGAGCTTATTACAAATTATAATTATTAATTAAAAATTTTCTTTGAGTAAATAACTAGTAGTTTTTAATAAGATTATCGTGACGTCCTATAATGTTTTAAAAGCTTTTATATAACTCACATTATAGGCTGGCAAGTAATCGTTATGTGTAACTAAAGTTTATTAAGATCTCAAAGAAAATTTTTATCTACTCAGTAACGAATTATTTTTTTAATTTTTATAAGAATATTAGCTCTTTTTATTATTAGTCTAAGTATCCAAGTTTTTTTAACAAGTTCAGCTGTTAGAACTGCACCACCAGCTGCTCCTCTTAAAGTATTGTGAGAAAGTCCAACAAATTTATAATCGAATAAATTATCTTCATCTTCTACCAACAGTTATTTGCATTCCCTTTTTCATTATCCCTATCAAGTAGAGGTTGAGGTCTATCATTTTCTTCATAATAATGGATAAATTCTTTAGGAGCTAGAGGTAAATCAGTTATATCTGATTTAAAGTTTTTAACTTTTTCAATTAAAACTTCCTTACCAGGATTATTTTCTAGATTGAATGAAACACAAGCTAAGTGTCCATCTAAAACAGGAACTCTGATACATTGAGCTGAGAATTTCATAGTATCATTTAATTTGATTTCTCCATTTTCTATATTTCCAAATATTTTTAAAGGTTCTATTTCACTTTTTCTTCTTCTCCACCTATATATGGAATAATATTTTCCTACCATTTCAGGCCAATCTTCAAATGTTTTTCCACTTCCTGAAATAGCTTGATAAGTACAGATACTAGCTTCTTTAATACCAAATTCTTTTATTGCTGCAAATACAGGTACATAACTTTTGAATAGAACAGTTAGGTTTTACAAACTATGAAACCTTTTTTAGTTCCTAATCTTTTTCTTTGTACATCAACTATATCTAAATGTTTTTGCATTGATTTCAGGTATTATCATAGGTACATCAGCTTTCATACGGTTAGCTGAGTTATTAGACACTACAACAACTTCTTCTTTTGCATAAGCTTCTTCTAAAGCAACTAATTCTTTTTATCTAAATTAACTGCACAGAAAAATTAATTTAACACCATTTGCTACATTTTTAACATCCATAGTATCTTCAACTATGAAATCCTTTTGTATATTCAGGTATTTTTCATATCTAATTTCCATTTATTAGCCATTAAATCCCTCATATCTTTTTCCTGCTGAATTTTTAGAAGCTGCTAATTTTACAACTTCAAAATAAGGGTGATTTTCTAAAAAGGACAAGAAGTCTTTGTCCTACCATTCCTGTTGCTCCAACTACTGCGATTTTTTTGTTCTTTCCATTCTAAACATTCCTTTCTTTTCCAAGTTGTTCCTTCTTTATCTACTTTAGTAAAGAGAACTTTCCAATTATATTTTAAATTTTTAATTGTTCTTTTATAAGCTCTAGCTTAGTTTCATCAACCAATATATTTATTAAAAGTTGAACCACTACCTGAGATAAAAACCATAACTTTCAATGTTTTTCACAAATATCTTACCTCATCATATTCATGAATTAAATTTTTACGATAAGGCTCATGAATTTTTATCAGCTAGCACTTTCTTTAAAGTTTGTATATCATAAGTTTCAAAGGCTCTTTAAAACTATTCCTAAACGACTTAGAGAGAATATAGTATCCTTCAAAGGTAAGTCTTTAGGCAGAGCTTTTCTTGCATCTGCTGTCTTAGTTTCAAAAATTAGGTATAAGAGCCATAAAAATTAAATCTTTCATCTACATTATATTGAACAGATATAGCCTCATCATCTACAAGACAAGAAGTACATAGATTACCAAATATAGCAGGAGCTACATTATCAGGATGTCCTTCAAGTTCTGTTGCAATTTTTAAAATATCATTCTTATTTATTTCAGTTCCTGTCAATAAGTAAGCTCCAAATATACCAGCTACAACACAGGTAGCACTACTTCCTAAGCCTCTTGCAATAGGAGCTTGTTCTATTAAAAGAGATTTTTAACTCCATCTATACTTTTTATTTAAAAAGTTTAAAGTCTTTTTAAAAAGCGATATAAACAAGATTATTTTCATTACAAAATTCTTTTCAAAAACCTACAAAAATCTAATTTATCATTCAATTCAAAAATGAAAAACAGAATGAGTTTGTAAGGCAAGCCCTAGAGTATCAAAACCACAGGCTACATTGGCAGAGTCATAGGTACTTTTTACTTCAAACATTTTTCAGCTCCAGAATATATTTAGCCATATCCTCTTTTTACTAAATCACTATGTCTTATTTCTTTAGAATTTAAGTTCTTTAGATTTTCAGGAACAGGCACTTTTGTAAATTCATGTAGTTTTTTTCCATCAATTTGAATTATCTTCATCAGTTATATTTAAAACTGCATTGGCAACACTAGTACAGAATTTGTATGGAGAAGCAGTTGATAAAACCACAGTCTCACCTTTCTAAATTTTTGTTCAAGCTATTACTTTGTATGCAACAGCTGTATGAGGATTCTAGTAGATATTTTTCTTCCTCCCAAACTTTTTGATTATATGAGAAGTTTCTTCATCACTAGCATAACCACTTCCAAATTCTGCTTTTTAATTTAGCAAGTATATCGGTATTAACTTTGATATTTACCATTTTGTTTTAATTCATCCATTAAAAGATTTTTATATACTTATCATCAGAACCACTTAAATCATAAAAGTAATCTTTCTAAGTTACTTGAAATTAAAAATATCCATGCTAGGGAGAAATTGTTTTTAAGAATTCACGATTTCTATCATAGATACCTGTTGTTAAGAAGTCATATAAAAACATTATTTTTATTACTTGCACAAACTAATTTATTAACAGGTAGCCTAAATTTTTGCATAGTATCCAGCTAAGATATCTCCAAAATTTCCAGTAGGTACAACAAAAATTTATTTTGTCCCCCTAAGTTTATTTTATTATTTTTACTAAGTCAATATAGGCAACGATATAGTAAACTATTTGAGGAGTTAAACGTCCTATATTTATTGAGTTAGCACTTGAGAATTTTTTTATTTCCTAATGTAAGTCTTCATCTAAGAAAATATTTTTACAGCAGTTTGAGCATCATCAAAAATTTCCTTCTATAGCACAAACTTTTAGTATTTTTCCTTCCTGAGTTCTCATTTGTAATTCTTGAATTTTACTTACTCCATTTTTAGGATAGAAAACAATAATTTCAGTTTGGTCTACATCTTTAAAACCTTCTAAGGCAGCTTTTTCCTGTATCTCCACTTGTAGCTGTCAAAAATTAAAATTTCTTGGTCACTCCTTCAAGAGCTAATTGAATTAGATAAGGTAATAATGTTAAGGCAACATCTTTAAAAGCACTTAGTAAATCCCATAAATAGCTCTAAAACATGAGCATCTTTTTAATTCAACAAGAGGAGTAACTTTTGAAGTTGAAAAACTTGCTATATGCTTTTTCTATTACAGACTTTAATTTACTCTCATCAAATGAAAAATAATTTTAAGACTTCAAAAGCAATATCTGTATAAGATTTATCTAATAAATTTTTAAATCTATTTTTCGTTGAAGTTTTCTAAAACAAAAAGTCCGCCATCCTCACTTAAACCTTGTAAAAGGGCTATTTTATCTGTAATCGTATTATTTCTTGTACTTCTATAATTCATAATAATCTCCTTGATATGATTTTTCCTTATATGATACAATATTTCTCATAAAATTACAACACAAATATGATAAAAATTTGGGAAGGTGTTAAAATGAAAATAGCAATTTTTAGGTTTTGGTACAGTTGGAAGCGGAGTTTATGAGATAGCAAAAGACTTTAAAGAATATTGAAGTAAAAAGTTCTTGAAAAAGATTTAAACAAGATAAATATAGCTACCGATAATTATGATGAAATTATCAACGATAAAGAAATAGAATTAGTTGTTGAATGTATGGGTGGATTACATCCTGCTTATGAATTCATTATGCAAGCTTTTAAAAAGTAAGAAATCAGTTGTAGGTGCTAACAAGGCAGTTATAGCAAAATATTTAGATGAATTTTTACAAGCTGCTAAAGAAAATAATGTTGAGTTTCGTTTTGAAGCAAGTGTTGGAGGAGGAATTCCTTGTCTTGCAGGTATTCAAAAATTCGTCGTGTAGAAAATATAGATAAATTTTATGGAATTTTCAATGGTACAAGTAACTTTATCTTAGATAATATGTATAGATTTGAAAAATGAATTTTTACAACTTTAAAAACAGCTCAAGAATTAGGTTATGCTGAAGCAGATCCTAGTGCTGATATAGATGGATATGATGTAACTAACAAGGTTATTATAAGTTCAGCTTTAGCTTATGATGGTTTTATTAAAAATGAATTTCCTTGTTTTACTATGAGAAATATAACTAAAGAAGATATACTATATTTTAAGAAAAAGGTTTAATAGCTAAATATATTGGAGAAGCAAACAACTGTTGGAAATGAATATGAAGCTTCAGTAATGTTAAATTTATTCTCAACAAATGCTTTTAGAAGGAAATGTTTTAAGCAACTATAATATTGTTACTGTACAGTCTCATACTATGGGAGAAGTAAAATTCTATGGTCAAGGTGCAGGAAAATTACCAACTGCTAATGCAATAATTCAAGATATCTTTAGATATTCAAGCAAATATTTCTTTCAATCCTATTTCAATAGAAAAGAAATATTCTTATTCAGCTAAATTATTCAAACATAGATATGTAGTTCGTTCAAATGAAGAATTAAAAGGTGAATTTGATAAAATAGAAAAAGATGGAAATAACTTCTATCACTATACAAAAGAAATTACTCAAGCAGATTTATTAAAAAGTGATTGAAGGAAAAGATTGTCTTGTTACAAAAATTAAGTGAGGTGTTAGTATAATGTTGAAAGTTGCAAAAATTTGAGGAAGTTCTGTTGCAAGTGCAGAACAGTTTTAAAAAAAGTTAAAGAAATAGTTAAGATGGACTCAAGTCGTAAATTTGTTGTTGTAAGTGCTGTTGGAAAAGCAGTAAAGATGACAATAAAATAACAGATTTATTATATCTTTGTTATGCACATATAAAAATATAATATGAATTGTGATGCAGTTTTTAGCATAATTGAAAAAGAAATTCTGTGATATAGCTAAAGAACTAAATTTACAATTTAATATCAAGGGAGAACTTGCACAATTAAAAGAAAAATTAGATCAAAAAGTGTATCAGAAGAATATTTAGTTAGTCGTGGAGAATATTTTGACAGCACTTTTTAATGGCAGAATACTTAGGTTATAAATTTATAGATGCTAAAGATGTAATTTTCTATAATTATGATAACACTTTTGATTATATTAAGAGTGAACAAGCATTCCAAGAAATAACTAAGACAGGGGGAAAAACTTTATTATACCAGGTTTCTATGGCTCTTTCCCTAATAAAGATGTTAAACTTATGACTCGTGGAGGAGGAGATGTTACAGGAGCGATTGTTGCTAGCCTTGCTAATGCAGATGTCTATGAAAAACTGGACAGATGTTTCAGGAGTTTTAATGGCAGATCCAAGAATAATTCCTAATCCACTTCCAATTGAAGTTATAAAACTATAATGAACTTAGAGAACTTTCATATAGGGAGCAAGTGTTTTACATGAAGAAGCGGTATTCCCTGTTGCTTTAAAGAAAAATTCCTATACAAATTCGTAACACAAATAGACCTGAAGATGTAGGAACTATAATAAATAATAGTGATGAAGGAGCATTTAAACATGTAATCACAGGTATAGCTGGGAAAAAGATTTCTTATTATCACAATTAGAAAAGTTCGTATGTCTAATGAGGTAGGTTTAATAAGAAAGGCTCTAAGTGTTTTTGAGGACTATAATGTAAGTATAGAGCATATTCCAAGTGGAGTAGATTCATTCTCTGTTGTAGTTGAAACTAAGGCAGTAAAACCTTTGTTCACGAACTTATGGGAAGACTTAAAAAAAGTTACTTCAGCAGGAGAAGTTACTTAACAACTGAAATCTCTTTAATTGCTACAGTAGGATTAGGAATGAAAAATTATAAAGGATTATCAGGAAGATTATTCTCTGCAATCGGTAAAGCAGGAATAAATATAGTTGTAATTTCTCAAACAAGTGATGAAATTAATATCATAGTTGGAGTACATAATTCAGATTATGAAAGAACTATAAGAACTATCTATTATGAATTTAATCCACAATAATTAGGAGATACTATGAAAAAGAATTTTATTATCTATACTTTAATTATTTTCATTTTAACATCTTTTAGTATTTTTTTGCTCAAAGGGAAGTAAATTATGGAGATTTTAAAATACAATGAAGAAACTGAACTTGTTTATGTTGAAGGGGAAAAAGAAACTTTACAGGATAGCAAAAGATTATTATGAAGATAAAACGCTAAAAAGCCGAAGTTCCATATGTAAATGGTTTAATAGAAGGATTTGGAAAAGCAATATTATCCAGGTGGTAAATTGAAATCTGAAAGCAAATTTTTGTTAAAGGTTTATTTCTAAGGAAGGGCAACAGGTTACTATGAAAATGGAAATTTAGAATATGAAGAAAATTATAAAGATGATGAGTTAGATGGTTTAGTTAAAAATTATTATGAGAATGGGCAATTAAAAACAGAACTTAACTATAAGAATGGCCAATTAGATGGACTTGCAAGAGCATATCATGAGAATGGACAACTACATATTGAAGAAAAATTATAAAGATGGAAAAATTAGAAGGCGAGTCAACTAATTATGATGAAAATGGAAATTTAACATCAAAAAGCAATTTTTAAAGATGATGAAATGGTTGAAAAATTATTTGGAGATTCTGAAGAAGATGTTCTAGTAAAAATAATAAACTTAAAGGGTACACAGGACCTATTATACTTTGTGGACTTATAGGGCTATATATATTTTTAACTGCTTATAAGATAGCTTAAATCTTTTCCAAAAACTAGTCATTTAACAGATGAACAAAGAAGTAGAATCTTTAAAATTTTAATGAAACATGATGAAGGAAATAAAGAACTTTTTCATCTTATACTTTGAATGGAGTAGTCTCAAGTTATTATAGAGTAGCTTCTATGATGGTAGATAATGAAAAAGTTTATATCTATGCCAAAAATGCTTTTCTTTTTGTATATCTACTGACTCTAATAACTTTTGGTTATTTATTCGGTTATAGTAAGGACCATATTTTAGCTAGTTATTCTAATGCAACTTTTAAAGAAGTTAAGAAAGAAATAGAAGAAAACTATTTTTGCATATGTAAAAAGAAGTATTGAAATTACTTATCTTAATATTTTTAGGAGGGCTTATGAAGAAAAAGTTTTATTATCTACACTTTTTATTATTTTTATTTTTAACTTCTTTTCAGTATTTTTGCAGAAAGAGAAGTAAGTTATGAAAATCTTGGATACTATGAAGAGAATGAACTTGTATATGTTATCGATGAAAAAGAACCTTTACTGGGATAGGAAAAAGATTATTATGAGGACAAAAAGTCTGAGATTAGTAGCTCCTTATTTAAATGGAAAACTTGAAGGAATAGTAAAAGAGTATTATCCTAGTGGTAAGTTAAAAATCTGAAGAAAATTATGTAGATGGTCAGTTAAATGGAAAAGTTATAACTTATTATGAAAATGGAAATATGGAGTATGAACAAAACTATAAAGATGGAAACCTTGAAGGTTTAACTAAAAACTTATTATGAAAGTGGAAAATTAAAACTTAGAACTTAATTATAAAAATGATCTGTTAGATGGACTTTCAAAAGGATATTATGAGAATGGACAATTACGTATTGAAGAAAATTATAAAGATGGAAAAATTAGAAGGCGAGTCAACTAATTATGATGAAAAAGGGAATATAATATTAAGATTAATTTATAAAGATGATGAAATAATTGAAAGTACAGGAGAAAAAGTTTTAACTACAGAGAATAAATTTGAAAAATATCTAAATTATGGTATTTTTGGGACTATCTTAGCTTTAATTATATATTTTGTTATTTTTAAGTTAACAGCTTTTCCAAAAACTAGTAATTTATCAGATGAACAAAGAGAAAAATATTAAAAATTCTAATACAGCATGATGAAAAATAAAAGAACTTTTTCAGTTTCTAGATTTTGTGGAATAGGGACAAGTTATTTCTAAAGTAGGCTCTTTAGTTGTAGATAGTGAGAAAGTGTATATTATAGGCAAAGATATTTTCACTTTTTCGCATACCATTTCCAAAAAGTTTTTGGTTATATTCTTAGCTATGATGAAGATCAAATTTTTAGCTAGTTATTCTAATGAAACTTTTAAAGAAGTTAAGAAAAGAAATAAAAGATACAGTTTTACACATTTAAAAAGAAGTATTGAAATTACTTATCTTGGTATTTTAGGAGGTTCTATGAAGAAAAAGTTTTTATTCTTTTTATTCTTGTTTCTTTTTAGTATTTTTTGCTGAAAGGATAGTGGATACTGATAAACTTGAATACAATCAAAAAAACTCAACTTTATCATTATGGTAATGAAAAAGAGCCCTTTACTGGTATAGAGAAGGCTTTACTATGAAGATAAAAGTCTAAAATATGAGCTTCCATATAAAAAAATGGAAAATTTGATGGAAAAGCAATAGAGTATTATCCTAGTGGTAAAATTGAATCAGAATCATTCTATGTTAATGGTAAATTAAATGGAAAAATCAATAGAATATTATAAAAATGGTAATTTAAAATCTGATGGAAATTATAAAGATGGTAAACGAGATGGCTTTAACAAAAACTTATTTTTGAAGATGGAACTATAAGAAGTGAAATTTACTATAAAAATGGTGAGTTAGATGGACTTGCAAAAGAATACTATGGGAATGGTCAAGTATTTATTCAAGAGAACTATAAAAAAATGGTGAACTAGATGGAGAATCTCTGAATTTCTACAAAGATGGGAAATTAAAGGGAAGAGAGCTTTTATAAAAATGGAAAAACTAATTAAAAAAACTAAATTTAAAGGTATATAGAATAAGTTTCTATACACACTCAAGCATAAGGAGAGAAAATGAAAAAGAATTTTTATTGTCTATACTTTTATTATTTTTTTGTTTTAACTTCTTTACTATTTTTTTGCAGAAAGAGAAGTAGATTTTTGAAAAACTTGAATATGATGAAAAGACTGAACTTCTTTATGTTGAAGGTGAAAAAGAAGCTTTTACAGGAATAGCAAAATATTATTCTAAAGATGAGAGTTCAATATTTGAATTTCCATATAAAAATGGAAAAAAAGAAGGTAGAGGAAAAAGAGTATTATCTTAATGGTAAATTTAAATCTGATGCATTTTTATTGATGGTTTATTACAAGGAAAATCAATAGGTTATTATGAAAATGGAAATTTAGAGTATGAAGAAAAACTACAAAGATGGTAAATTAGACGGTTTAGTTAAAAAAATTATTATGAGAATGGACAATTAAAAAGCAGAACTTAACTATAAGAACGGTAAATTAGATGGACTTGCAAGAGCATATCATGAGAATGGACAACTACATATTGAAGAAAATTATAAAGATGGGAAATTAGAAGGTGAGTCAACTAATTATGATGAAAATGGGAATTTAACATCAAAAAGCAATTTATAAAGACGATGAAATAGTTGAAAAATTTATTTGGAGACACTGAAGAAGATACTTCAAGTAAAAATAATAAACTTAAAGGTTACACAGGACCTATTATACTTTGTGGACTTATAGGTCTATATGTATTTTTAACTGCTTATAAGAAGCTTAAATCTTTTCCAAAAACTAGTCATTTAACAGATGAACAAAGAAGTAGAATCTTTAAAAATTTTTAATGAAACATGATGAAGGAAATAAAGAACTTTTCTCATCTTATACTTTGAATGGAGTAGGCTCAAGTTATTATAGAGTAGCTTCTATGATGGTAGATAATGAAAAAATATATATATATGCCAAAAATGCTTTTCATTTTTATATATACCAACTCCAATAACTTTTGGTTATCTATTTGGCTATAGTAAGGATCATATTTTTAGCTAGTTATTCTAATGAAACTTTTAAAAGAAGTTAAGAAAGAAATAGAAGACACAGTTTTACATATGTAGGGAGAAATATGCGAAAATTTTATTTTTACTAATTTTAGTTATTTTTTTATTTTTTTAGGAAAAACTTTTTTGGGAACAACTGAAAAAGAGATGAATATTTTAGAGCTTGACCAAGATGAAAAAAACGGGACTTGTTTACATTAAAGATAGTAAAAAAATATTTACTGGAGTTGGGAAAAACTTATTATGAAAAGTGGTAAATTAGAGTCAATTTTTTCGTTTTAAAGATGGAGTTCTTGAAGGTAATGGAATAGGCTATTATGAATCAGGAAAAATAAGCTTTTACATTTAACTTTACTAAGGGAAATATAAATGGGATAACTAAGAGCTATTATGAAAGTGGAAAAATACGAACTGATTTATAGATGGTAAACTAGATGGAAGTTCAAAGGGCTACTATGAAAATGGTAAAATAGCTTATGAAGAGAACTATCTTAATGGTAAGTTAAATGGAAACAGTAAATTTTATTATGAAAAATGGAAATTTAAAAAGCTGACTTTATTTTATAAAAATGATATGTTAGATGGTACTGTAATAGAATATCTTGAAGATGGTAAAAACTTCTGTTTCAAAACTATAAAAATGAAAAAACTTGAAGGGGAAAAATTAAGTTATTATAAAAATGGAAGCTTTATATATTGAAGCTAATTATAGCAATGATGAGTTAGATGGAGATATAAAAAGTCTATAAGAAAAATGGAGATTTAGATTATATTGCTCTCATGAACTACTCACGACTAATACCCTACGAGTGCTAGAGTCGAGAGCTTCATAAGATAACTGAAAGAGTAAGTTATCTTCTAAGAAGTTTGGTTTTAAAAACCCTTATTCTTTTTGGCTAGTCCACGATAGCCACTACTGGATAAGACTTGCATCTACACCGCTACTTTTTATCTGTATATTATATTTAAAAAGAACAACTATACAGAACAGTGAATATTTTTACAAGGCTACTGTTTACTAGCCTTAACTCCATATATTCAGTTGCTAATGTTCTAAATATATTATACACTAAAACTAGTAAAATTGCAAATTTTTAGTGCAACATTTTCAATGTTGGTGTTATTCATACCCCTACGAGTACATGTCTCACGGCTAACACCACGAGTGTTCTAACACATTTAATAAAAATTAAACTGCACTCAAAATCTTATGTAAAGATTTCAGATGCAGTTTTTATTTTTCTTATTTATTTTCATTGAATTGGATATCATAAAGATTTTTTTATAGATTCCATTCATAGCTATAAGCTCAGAATGTGTCCTCATCTCTTTAATTTCTCCATTATCCATAACAACAATCTTTATCAGCTCTAACTATAGTAGATAATCTGTGTGCTATAACAAAAGTAGTTCTTCCTTCCATTAAGCTATCTAAAGCATCTTGTACAAGCTTTTTCAGATTCACTGTCAAGTGCAGAAGTAGCTTCGTCAAGTATCATAATCTCAGGGTTTTTAATCAAGGCTCTGCTATTGCTATTCTTTGTTTTTGTCCACCAGATAACAATGCTCCTCTTTCTCCAACTTCTGTTTCAAATTTATTAGGTAAAGTCTTCTTGTATGAAGTTATAGGCATTTGCCATTTTTAGCAGCTGTAAATAATTTCTTCATCAGTAACTTCTTTACCAAAGCTTATATTTTCTTTTATAGTTCCACCAAATAAGAAAGTTTCTTGAGGTACTATTGCAAACTTATTTCTATAAATACCTAAAGGAATATTTCTTTGATATTTACTCCATTTACAGTTACACTTTCCCTCATCAGTATTAAAAAAATCTTGCTAATAGATTTACAAGTGTAGTTTTTTCCACTTCCACTCTTTCCAACAAAAGCAACTATTTCTCCAGCTTTTTACATCTAAATTTATATTTTTTTAATACATAGTCATTTGAATCTTCATATTTATAGTTTACATTTTCAAATTTTTATATTTTGAATTTTTCATCAAATTTAACTGCTTCACCAAAAGACATCTGTTTCAATCTTTTCATCAAAAATTTCAACAACTCTATCTGCTGATGGTAAAGAATCTTGTAAATCATTATTTTTTTACTAATCAGTCTTTTTTAAAGGTTGGTGCATAAGTCCCAAGGCTGTTACAAAGGAAATCAAATCTCCTGATGTAATTTTTTTAGCAATCAATATTTGATAACCACCATACAAAAACAACTAAAAGTACCATAAATGTTGTTATAACTTCATTTATAGGAGAAACTTTTGCTTTAATTTTTGTAGTTTTATATGCTTGTTCAAACTCTTCCTTAGTTAAATCTTTATATTTATCAATAACAAAATCTGTGTTATTAAAAGCCTTTTATAACAAATATCCCTGAAAGAGTTTCTTGAGTAAAGGCAGTAACCTTACCTGTTGTATCCTGTCTTTCTCTACCATATTTTCTAATAGTATATTTTCTAACAACTCTAATAATTAAAGGTAGAAGTATAGAGATATTAAAGCTAAAAATATAATCTACTTTTAAATAATATTACAGTAAGAATTATAACTGTTAAAAGCTCTTTAAACATATCAAAAATAATAAAACCTATTCTCCCAATGAAGTGGTATCATTTGTTAATTTTTGAGAGAGTATCTCCCAATTTTTCTTTTTTAAAATAATTTATCGGTATTTCTCTAAATGAGAAAAATATATCTATTTTTATTTCTCTTTTTATAGTCTCAGTTACAAAGTTTGAAACAACTTTCAGAATAATATGATGTTATAACTTTTAATTACAGTAGCAGCAAAAAAATTCCACCTATTATCCATAGAAACATTTCTTTATTTTGTTTTATCAATACATCATCAACAAATTTTTTTACTTAGCCAAGCAGGTGCAGAGCTCATTGCTGATGCAAGCACTGATAAGATAATAACTGCTATCATATGCCATTTATATCTATAACTATAACCTAAGAAAACATTTAAGAGATTTGTTTTTAAATTTTAATATTTTTCATTTTTCCTTCCTTAATAAGAAAAATCTGCATAACTTTCTACAACAGCTTTTTCCTTCAATTTTTCTCATATTCTCAATTTTTTTCTTCAATTTCTGGTAAATTTCTTTCAGTATTTTTTTCATGTGCTTTTCAATATTCTTTGCTTCACAATCCTTTTGAATAAGCTCTGGGAAAATTTCATCATTTAAAAACTAAATTAGGTAAAGATATATAGCTAATCTTTTAAAATATATTTTCCTATTAAATAATTAATAAGGCTAGTTTTTATATACAACTATACTAGGTAGAGCAAAAAGTGCTAATTCAAGTGTAACTGTACCAGAAGTTGCAACTGAAAGCTTTACAATCTCCAACTATATCTTTTAATTTTTATCAATAATAATCTCTAAATTAGCATATTTCTTTTAAGTTTTCTGTGTACACTAAATCTTGTTCTGAATTTAATTTTAAAATGAACTTTATCATCTTTTAAATCATTTATGATTTCTTCAAAAACTGGTAGCATAGCTTTTATTTCTTGCCTTCTACTACCTGGAAGTAACAAGATTTTATCTCCTGTTCTTTCAACTTTTTATAGAAATCTGTAAAAAGGATTTCCAAAATAGACAGTATCTATATTGTGTTTTTATAGAAATCTACTTCCCCAAGGAAGATAACCATTATATAGTCTGCTAATCTTAATTTCTCAACTCTTTTTTTCTCCCCATATCCAAACCTTAGGTGGAATATAGTAGAAAAATTTTTTACATCCATAATTTCGTTTTTAAAAAGCTCTAAAAACTTTACATTAAAACCTCCATAATCAACTAAAATTACATTCTCTATTTGATTATCTTTTATATATTGTAAATATTCATAAGCTTTTTTGTTTTAAAAATTATATTTTTTTATAGCTTCTGTAAAACCCCATAATTGCAAGTTCACTTATATCTTGAAGTATTTCTACCCCTCTTTTTTTGATTTTTTTCTCCTGCTACTCCAACAAAATCCACATCTTTATATCTTGATTTTTACACTTCTTTACTAAATATGAAAGATGTAAATCTCCAGAGGCTTCTCCTGTAGAAACAAAAATTTCATAAAGTTCTCCTATATTTTTTTAGCAATTATAAAAGATGTTATTCTTATTTGCTAATTCTATACATTCTTTCTGATTTAAAAATATCATTCTTTTTAGCCTGAGCAACTATACCCTTAAAACCATTTTTGTATAGCTGTTTCCACTGTATGAAGTCCTATAACAGGGACATCAACCCTCATATCTTGTTGAGGTCTTGACATTTTATCAAAAATATTATCTTTATCAGAATATTGTCCAGCTCTCTTTTAGAGTTTCATCAGTTCCTTCTATACCTTCAACAGCTATGACAGCCTTTATCTCTACAAACAACTGTTTGCCCTACATCAACTCTACTTAAAAAGTCTTGCAGCTTCAATTCCCATAGAAATAGTTTTTTTCATCATCAGCATCAGGTTCTTCTTCTGTATAGCATTTAGCTTCAAAAAATAAATCTTTTCATTAAATAATTTTGAGGTAAAACTTTTATTCCATTTAATCTTATAAATCCGATAATTGCAAAAGGAGAGTTTCATCTTTTTGTCTGGAACAATCTCCATTATCTTCTCTCCATATTTGTCAAGTATTAAATTTTCAAAAATTAGCTTTTCAATCTTTTCCAAGCATTACAATTTTAGTAATATCATTTAGAAGTAAATATTTTATAATTTCTCCTATATGTCCAACATTGAAACTCTGCATAATTATCTAATTTTTATTTCTTCATCAACAGAGGGAAAAAGACCCTATGGATATACTGAAATATTACTATTTTTTTAGCTTCCTCTATGAAAATACAGAGGAAATTTACCATTTCCTACAATAAGTCCTATTTTTTTCCATTATCTAGCTATCCCCCTATCGCTACTCTTTATAAAATCTACTAGATATTTTACATTTTTATCTTCACTAAAATCCCTTTCAAGTTCTTCTAAAAGCATCTTTAATTGTAGACCTTGTCTAAATAGTATTCTATATGCTTTTTTTCAAATTAGAAATTTCATCATCAGTGAAAACCTCTTCTTCTTAAACCTATACTATTTAAACCTCTTATAACTGCTTTATTCCTCTCGGCTAAAAACGAAAGGGCAAATATCTTGGTTTACTCCACTTGCTCCACCTATCATAGAATAAGAACCTATTCTTGTAAATTGATGAATAGGAGTAAGCCCTCCAATAATTGCGTGACTATCAACTACAACGTGTCCAGCAAGAGTAACATTATTTGCAAGTATACAATCATCACCAATAATAACATCATGAGCTACGTGAACATAAGCCATAAGAAGATTTCCACTTCCTATTCTAGTTTCCCATCTATCATCAGTACCTCTATGAATAGTTACAAATTCTCTTATAGAATTGTTATTTCCTATAATAGTTTTTGTAGGTTCGCCTTTATATTTTTAAGTCTTGATTTGCTTTTCCTATTGAAACAAAAGAGTAAATGGTATTATTTTCTCCTATCTCTGTTATTCCTTCAACAACAACATGAGATTGTAAAACGGTACCTTTTTTTATAATAACATCTTTTTCCAACTACACAGTAAGGACCTATTGTAACACCATCTTCTATGATAGCTCCTTCTTCTATGATAGCTGTTTTATGTATATCTACCATTTTTCCTCCCTTAAATCTTAGAGATCTGCTATTACAAATGTAAAAGTTTGCTTCTGCAACTACTGCATCATCTACATAAGTTTTTCCAGTTGCTTTTACAAAATTTCTTTTAACTTTATCAACTTTTACATCATAAATTAATGTGTCTCCAGGTTTTACAGGGTTTTTTTAAATTTTGCACTTTCTATTGCTGCAAAAGTAAGGAACTTTTCCTGGGAAAGTTTTCCATAACCATAACACCTAAACATTGTGCCATACCTTCTACTATTAATACACCTGGCATAATTGGATGTCCTGGAAAATGTCCATTAAAAAAATTCTTCATTGATTGTTACATTTTTTTACCTTTTATTGTTTGATTTTTCTTTGTCCATTTTCTAAAAATTCTATCAACTAGTAAAAAAATGGGTATCTGTGTGGTATCCTTTTCATTATTTCTAAAACATCTAACATTCCTTTTTTTCCTCCTAAAACTATTTTTATATTATCAAGAATTTTTTTGCAAATTCAATATCAATAAGGTGTCCTGCTTTTAACAGCAATAATATGTGCTCTTATTGGTCTATTTAAAATCTTTTAAGTCACCAATAATATCAAGCATTTTATGTCTTACAAATTCATCTTCAAATCTTAAATCCTTCAGGATTTAAAAACTCCATCTTTTTATAACTATAGCATTTTCTAAAGTTCCACCTAAGGGCAAGATTATTTTTGTTTTTAAATATTCAACTTCATAATCGAAACCAAAAGGTTCTTGCTGGAGCAATTTCCTTTTTATAAACTTCTTCAGTTATTTCAAACTCTGCAAGTTGAGATTTTAAGAATGTATGTTCAAATCTTATTGCATAAGTTAGTTTGTAACGATTTTCATAAGGTAGAGCAATTATATGTTTATCTCCTTTAGATAAAAATATAGGGTTCCTTTTACAACAATTTCTTCTACATCTTCATCTAATTCAACTATACCACTTTTCATGGAATAAATCTAAAAATTTAATAGCACTACCGTCACAGATAGGAAGCTCATTCCCACTTAATTCAATTATTAAATCTGTGATACCTGCAACATAAAAGAGCTGATAGAAAAATGTTCTATAGTAAAGACCATAGCTCCATGTTCATTTTTTTAAGTTTGTACCTCTTGTTAAATCGAAAGTATTTCTATAATCAAGAAGTATTTCATTTTTTCCTTCAGGCATATTCATCATTCTAAAAAAACTATTCCAGTAGACTTACTAGGAATAAGTTTCATTTTTATTACTTCACCTTTGTGTAGACCCTATACCATCATATTCTACTACATTTTTTAAAGTTTTTTTCTCTTCATATTTTCCTTTCTAGTCCAATTTAGTTAAAAGTTTATCAGCTAGTATGATAGCCATTTCTCTTGTTTCATCAACATATTGAACATATATCTTTTTTAGCATCCATCTTTTTGATGACACCTAAACCGAAATTTTTTTATGTTTTACTTTTATCACCTATTTTTAAAACCCTAATGTATCTAGTACTTTCTTTACATCATCAGGAATTACAATAGTATTTTTTTGTATTTATTTCAGTTTTTCTTCTTTTTCAAATCTCTTAAACTTTTTCAGAATGTCTTGTATCTGAAAATTCATCATCTTCAAAGTATAATCTTTCTTTTTAACTTCTACATCTAAAAGTTTTTCAGGTATTTCTTTTAAAAATACAGAAGGAGTTGCTAGTCTATCTTGACCATAGACAAATCTTATTGCTGTATGAGATAAATATAGTTTCTTTTTCTGCTCTTGTTAAGGCAACATAGCAAAGTCTTCTTTCTTCTTCCATTTCTTTCTCATCAAACGATGCTCTTGCACCTGGGAAGATTTCATTTTCAAAACCAACTAAGAAAAACTATAGGAAATTCTAGACCTTTTGAGTTGTGTATAGTCATCAATTTTATATAGTCTTTTTCATCCTCTAAGTCATCTGTTGCACTGACAAGTGAAACATTTTCTAAATACTCACTAAGTCTTAATACACCAACAACATTTTCTAATTCTAAAAATAGAGTTTTTAAACTCTTCAATATTCTCAATTCTTGCATCTGCATCATCATAAGTTTCTTTGACATAGTCTATATATTTTTATCTTATCTAGTAAAGTTTCAACTATGTAAGAGGCAGTTTCACTGTAAGATAAATCTTTCAGTTCATTTTATTATATCATACATTTCAGAAAGTTTTTTTCTTTTTCCTGTTGCTGTTAGTCCTGAAATGTCCTTTTATATGAGAAAGTGCATCAAGTAAATTAAGATTATTTTTCTCTTGCAAAAGGCAATTATTTTTTTCAATTCCTTTTTCCTAACTTTTCTTTTAGGAACATTAACTATTCTTTGTAAATTTAATTCATCTTGTGGATTAACAATAATAGATAGATATGCAATTATATCTTTAATTTCTGCTCTAGAGTAGAAGCTAATTCCACCAAAAGACTTTTATAGAGGTATATTATATCTTAAAAGTCCTTCTTCAAATACTCTTGATTGCATATTAGTTCTATATAAAATTGTCATATCTTTATATGGAATACCATTTTGATGATTTTTCTTTGATTATATCAATAATTTTACTTACTTCATCTCTTGCATTATCACAAACTAAGACTTTGATTAAGTCTCCTTTTCCATTTTTGTGTCCATAATTTTCTTATCTTTTAGAAGATTTATTATTTTTTTAATAAGTTCATTAGCAGCATCTAGTATAGTGCTAGTTGATCTATAGTTTTCTTCTAGTTTTATTATTTTAGCGTTCTTATAGTTATTTTCAAAATTAAGGATATTTAATATATTAGCTCCTCTAAATCCATATATACTTTTGGTTTTTCATCTCCAACAACACATAAATTAGATGATTTTTCTTGCTATTAAATCTATGATTTTATATTGTAAATTATTTGTATCTTGGTACTCATCTATCATTATATACTTATATTTTTTTGTATTTTTCAAGTATAGAAGAGTTTTTGTAATAATTTATATGTATTTAAAAGTATATCTGAAAAATCCATAGCATTACTTTCTATCAAACTTCTATTATATTTTTCATAAACTTCTATAATTTGTTTGTTCATAACTGAATATTCTTCAACAGTTTTTATTTCTTCTTTTTATTTTTTTGAGATTATAGAAATAAGGTCTCTTTCAGTTAATTTATTTCCATTCACAGTTATGTTTTTGACCTTTTAATATGGCTTTTTATTATTCTTCTTTGGTCATCTGTGTCATATATAGTAAAGTTTGGGCTATAACCTCACTTCAGCTGCATACATTCTTAAAAGTCTCATTCCAAACGAGTGGAAGGTAGAAATTGTACAAGATTTTGCAACCTCTCCTACGAGGTCTTCAACTCTTTTCTCTCATTTCTTTAGCTGCTTTATTTGTAAAAGTTACTGCTAAAATACTGTAAGGACTTATTCCAATATTTTCTATCATATGTGCTATTCTATATGTAATTGTTCTTGTTTTTCCAGAACCAGCACCCTGCTAAAATTAAAAATTGAACCATCAATTTGTGAGGCTGCTTCTCTTTGTTTCTCATTTAATTTTTCTAATAAGTTCAAGTTCATTTGCATTCCTCCTTATCTTTTAAATTATAGCATAATTCTTAGTTATAGCAAAATATAAGTTTTCATTGACAAAGTACAGAAATAAATGTAGTATTGAGGAACATTATAAAAAATTTAGCTTTGAAATAGCATTAGGAGGTTAATATGGAAGAAAAAAATTAAAAATTATCTGAAAAAAATATTTAGAAAGAGTTATGGAGCTTAGAAGAGAACTTCATAAATATCCAGAAATTGGCTTTTGATTTATTTAAAACAGCTGAAATAGTAGAATTAGATAGAATAGGAATTCCATATGAATCTGAAATTGCTAAAAACAGGTATAGTAGCCACGATTAAAGGGTGGAAAACCTGGAAAGACAGTACTTTTAAGAGCAGATATGGACGCCTTACCACTAACAGAAGAAAGTAGATGTGGTTTTAAGTCAACTCATGAAGGAAAAATGCATGCTTGTGGACATGATGGACATACTGCAGGACTTCTTGGAGTTGGAATGATCTTAAATGAACTAAAAGATGAACTATCAGGAAATATAAAATTACTTTTTCAACCTGCTGAAGAAGAACCTGGTGGAGCAAAACCAATGATAGATGAAGGTGTTTTTAGAAAATCCTAAAAGTTGATGCAGCTTTTTGGTTGTCATATTTGAGCCTAGTATAAAAGCAGGGCATGTAGCTATTAAAGATGGAGCTATGATGTCACACCCTACAACATTTGAAATAATATTTCAAGGAAAAAGGTGGTCATGCTTCGCAACCTGAAAATACAGTCGATACAGTTATGGTAGCTTGTCAAACTGTAGTTAATTTTTCAAAAATATAATCAGTAGAAATATTTCAACTTTAAGACCAGCTGTTTTATCTTGTTGTAGTATTCATGCTGGGAAGCACATAATATAATACCTGATAAGTTATTTTTTTAAAGGGGACTATTAGAAGCTTTTGATGAAAAAAAGTTACAGATCAAATAGTTGATAGAATGGATGAAATTTTTAAAAGGTATAACTAGTGCTTATGGAGCTCTTATGAATTTTTAGTAGATAGAATGTATCCAGCATTAAAAAATGACCATGAATTATTTAAATTTTCTAAAAATGCTTTTAGAAAATATTTTAGGAAAAAGACAATGTTGAAGTTATGGAAGATCCTGTAATGGGGCTCTGAAGATTTTTGCATATTTTTGGAAAACATATACCATCATTCTTCTTCTTTGTTGGTGTCAATGATGAACAATTAGAAAATGAAAATATGCTTCACCATCCAAAGCTATTCTGGGATGAAAAAGTATTTAATTACAAATATGAAAAACTCTATCTCAATTAGCAGTGGAATTTTTTAAACTTTAATTGAGAGAGATAAAATTATAGGGGCTGTTGCAAATTTCCAAAAAGTATTACTCAGTAACAAATTATTTTTACTTAGGATTGAAGTTTTAACTTTGCAACAGCCCTAAGAGTATAATATAAAATATTTTTTATGGAGGTTTTTATGATTAATAAAATATAATGTTGAATTCAAAAATTGTTAGACTTTTTCCTTGAAGAAGGTAGAACTGAAAAGAGTATCTCAAATGAATTCTCTGTTTCTGTTGCTACTATTTCTAACTGCTAGACAATTCCGTGATGAATGCCAAATTAATGAAAAAGCCAATAATGAATATAACTATATGGAAGAAAATCTTAGACTTCGTAAAGAGCTTAAAGAAGTTAAAAAGAAAATGAATTCTTAAAAAGCAGCGGCATTCTTCACGAAGGAAATCGATTAATGGCTTATCGTTTCATTCAAAATAAGAAGGTTTAATATTTGCCCTAATGCCTATTACAACTATTTTAGAAATTGTATAATATCGATATTAGTAAAACTATTGTATGAGTACTTAAATTATGACATCAAATGAGAAAAGAAGGAGTTTTTAAAAAGGTAAATAAAGAAATTAATTTTACTTGACTAGGATAGTTGGAGTGATGTTTAAAAATAAAACTTGAAAAATTATATATAAAATAGTAAAATCAAATAAAAATTTAAAAATGTTCTGTATAAGGAGGTTATTTGTGATTAAAAAGAATATTATTTTTTTCTTTTTATCTATTTATTCTCTTTCTTTTTCAATAGATGAAAATAGATATAGAAAAAGAAGAGAAGAACAACAAAATTTTGATAGATTAATAAAAAAAGTCAAAATTTTTGAGAGGAAGGAACCTAGTATAGAAAATGAGGAAAGATATAATACTAGATATAACTTCAATTAAATTAGAGGAAATACAGTTTTGAAGATTTTCAAATAGAAACTATCTTGCGAAAAATATACAGGAAGAAACAAAAATATCTATAAATTAATGAATGTTTTAGAAAATAAATATATTGAGAGGGATATATTACTACAAAAAGTTGGGCTTAATATAGAGGAGTCTGATTTTGAGAATGGTAAAATATCCCTTTTTGTTTCAGAAGGAAAAATAGATAAAGTTTTTTATGATGGGAAAGAAAACGATTTTAAAAACCTTTATAACATTTCCACAAAGAGAAAAACAATCTTTTTAAACATCAGAGATTTAGATCAAGGAATTGATAATTTAGCTGATAATTCAACATTGGATATTAAAGCTAGTGATAAAAATGAATATAGTGATATCTATATAAAAGAGATAATAAGCCCATAGGTTTTGGAATAAACTACAATGATTTAGGTCAGTTTGAAACATCAAGACATAGAATAAGATATTTTTTTAAATACACATAATATCTTTTGGTTTAAAATGAAAGTTTAGATTTCTCATATCAACAAAAATTACAAAGACAATACAAAGAGAGAGATACTAAAAATTTTTAGTTTTTCCTTGAATATCCCTTTTTAAATATTGGTCTTTTAGTTATTCATATGATAGCTCTGAATACCTTAGAACTATAAATGCACTTGGAAGAAAAATATAAGGCAACAGGAAATACTGAAACTCAGACATTTGGGCTTAGAAAGATGTTACATAGAAATGAAGACCATAAAAATAGATATAGGTGCTAAGATAAGTTTGAAAGATTCAAAAAAACTATATTGATGATATTAGATTAATTTCAAGTTCTAGAAAATTATCAGTATTAACAATAGATAGTTCATATACTGGAAGAGTTTTTTCAGGACTTTTAAGTGCTAACGGGTCTCAGTAAGTTTTGGCTTAAAAAAGATTTGGAGCTAATAAAGATCATGAAGAGCCATTTAGAGATGAGTATACTCCTAAGGCACAATTTAGAAAATACAATATAAATATATCTTGGTATAGACCAATACATAAGTTTTACTATAAAATATTTATAGGAGGACAATATTCAAAAGATATATTGTATTCACAAGAAAAATAGGAATAGGTGACGATACAAGTGTAAGAGATTTAAAGATGAGTCTACACAAGGTGATAAAGGTTTCTATATTAGAAATGAGATAGGATACAAAGGAAGTAAAAATTTTAGAGCCATATATTGCTTACGATTATGGAAGAGTTTTTAATAATAAAGTCAATGAAAACAAAGTAGATACACTTCAAGGAGTAGCAGTAGGAGTAAGAGGATATTTTAAAAGGTTTTGAAGGAAGTTTTAGTATAGCAAAAGCCAATAGATAAACCAAACATATTTTAGGAATAATAAACCTGTAGTATACACAACTTTAACATACAGATTCTAGGAGGCAAAAATGAGAGGGAATTTAAAAAGGTTAATAGCGATATTTATGTTATTTCTGCATATTGGTAGCTTAGCTAATGGAATAGTTCCAGATAGTGCTGCAAGTAAAGATTTAAAGGTAGATAAAGCATCTAATGGTGTACCCTTGTAAATATAGAAGCACCAGATAAAAATGGAACATCACATAATGTGTATAAGGATTACAATGTAGATGGAAAAGGAGTAATTTTAAAATAACTCAAAAGATTTAACACAAAAGTCAATTGGGAGGACTTATTTATGGGAAATCCTAATCTTCAAAATGGTAAAGAAGCTTCAACAATAATAAATGAGGTGAAAGTGGAGTAAATAGAAGTAGAATAGAAGGTTATCAAGAAAATAGCTGGGAAAAAGCTGATTACATTTTTAGCGAATCCTAATGGAATTTATATAAATGGAGCTGGCTTTATCAATACTGAAATGTAACTTTAACAACAGGAAGTGGAGATAATATTTTAAATCCAGAAAAAGGAAAAATCGAAATAGATGGAAAAGGTATTGATTTAAGAAATATAAATAAGGCTGAGTTAGTAGCAAGAGTAGCTGAAATTTCAGGACCAGTTTATGGTGGTGAAGAAGTTAATTTAAAAACTTGGTAGTAAAGGACAATCAAATAAACCAGAATATGCACTAGATGTTAGAGCACTAGGCTCAATTTATGCTGGAAGAATAAATGTGATAGTGAATGAAGAAGGAGTTGAGTAAAAGACAGAAGCACCAACTTATGCAACAAAAGGAGATGTTGTAATCTCATCAAAGGGTAAAAGTATATTTAAAAGATACTCAAGCAAAGGGAGATATAAAAAAATATCATCAACTGAGACAGAAATAGGGGATAAACTAGTCGCTGAAAATGCAATCAATATAGAAAGTAAAAACAAAAACTTTGGACAAATACAAGCTAATAAGGATATTACAATAAATGGAAATGTCGATAGCTCAAATTTAATTTCTACAAATAAAGATTTAAATATAAAAGGAGATTTGACAAATACTGCTAATATTCAAGCTAAAAATAATATAGACATAAATTCTAAAAATATTGATAATAAAGGAATGATTGTTGCAGAAAAAGAAATAAGCTTAAAGTCAAATAGTATAAATAATAGCAATAAATTAGTGGCAAAAGAATCATTGAATATCAATAATAAAATATTAACAAATAGTGGAAAAATTTATTCAGGAAAAGAAACAAAAATAGTAAATCAAAAAAATAGATAATACAGGAGATATAGCAAAGTTCTGGTAAAATCAATATAGACAGTACAGACATAGAAAAGTAATATACTTGCAAATGGCGATATTTCTATTAATACAAAAGAGTTAAAGTCAAAAGGAAAAATTTATTCAGATAAGGATATCAAGTTAATAGCTAATAATATAGAAAATAATGAACTTACTGCAAAAAAATTAGAAATTGTAGCTGATAAATTAGATAATAATACGAAAATATTAACAGCAAATAAGCAAAATATTATGACAAAAACTTTTAGTAAATAAAGGAATGATATATTCATCAGAAGAAATTGATTTGAAAAGCAGTAGATTTATTGAATAAAGGAAATATTCTATCTATTGGTAATATGAGTATTAGTCAAAATAAAAAAATAATAAATGATGGAAAAAAATTCAATCTAATGAGGATATATTAATAAATTCAAAAAGATATTAAAAATAATAAAGAACTTATTGGAAAATGTAAATATAGAGACAGATAAACTAGAAAAGTACTGATAAATTAATAGCAACAAATGATATGATTGTAAATAGTGGAGTATTAAATAATAACTCACTTATTCAAGCATCAAAAATGATGTTAGTAGGAGATACAATAACGAATAATGGGGATATATTAGCTGTTAATGATGTAACAATTAAGAATAAAAATTTAAAAATGATGGAACTCTAATAAATAATAAAAGAATTCAATCAAATGATATTTTAAAAATAAATATTAAAGATATTAAAAATAATGGTATCGTCTTTTCTAAAAATAAATTAAATATAGAAAGTAAAAATTTAAGTAATAAAAATGAAAATTGTAACTAATGGAAAAGCTATAATAAATAGTGACATTTTAGAAAATGATAAAAACTAAAGGGAGTCATTTTTTCAAAAAGATGAATTAGATATAAGCTCAAATAAAGTTAATTTAACAACAAATATAGGTGCAGGAAAATTATTAAAAATACAAACAAATGAGCTAGAAAGAGATGAGTCATATATAACTGATAGCGATTTAGATATTAAAATAAAAGGAAACTATAAAAATGAATATGAATTAATTGGAAAAATTTGAGTTAGAAGCTAATAATTTAGAAAATAATTCAATAATGGCAAGTAGTGGAAAAACTGAAATAAAAGGAAATAATAGCTTTAAAAAAATAATGAAAAACTCACTATTGTATGGAAGAGAATCATTGAAATTAGAAGGTAAAAGATTTTTACAAAATAAAGGAGATGTATCTTCGTTTGGTAATTTAAATATGAATTTTTGCTGGAGATATTACAAATTTTAATACAATAGAAGCTGCTGGAGATGGAGAAATAACAGCCAATAATTTTACAAATAAAGGCTATTTAACTGGTAGTCATAGCTATAAATGGGTAAGAGGAAGCAAAAAGTAGTATCAATAAAAATAATTTACCAAAAGAATTTATTGAAAAAAAGCAAATAGAGATGTTGTTAGAAATAAACATGGAAAAATTTCGTGATTGGGATGAAACAGAAGCAAATATAGAGCGGGTTAAGGAGGCAGAAAGTCATTATAAATCTAATAAAGCATATTTAAAAATAGGTGGGAATTTAACTTTCAATATAACAAATAAGCTTCTAAATCAAGAGGCAGATATTTTTAGCTGGAAAAAAATATTATTATCAATGCTGGAGAACTTATAATACAAGAGAAGGTAAAGAAGCAGATATTATAATTACTTTTTGCAAGAAAATATCATTATAGATACTGGAGAGGTAAAAAAATAGAACAGGGCATGGTTATTTTTCGTGCTGATGAAGCATATAAACAAACTCTATATGCAGATAAGCCAACACAAATAATTGCTGGTGGAAATATTATTGTTAATGCTTCAAAAAGTAGGTAATGGTGAATATCAAGAATATGTATCTGGTTATACTAATACTGTAAAAAGTAGAAAAGATAGTAATATTAAAAATGCTAGTATAGATGATACATTTAAAATAACTAATAATTCAATAGTTGAAAAAAATAAAAAGATTCAGTCATTGGTATAGAGGAATATATAGAAATTCCAAAAATGATAATGGAATTTTCATAATAAATAAAAAGTAGGAAATCCAAAATTTCTCATATTTAATAGAAACAAATCCTAAGATGATAGATAAGGGGTTCTATTTAAGTTCGGAGTATTTTTTTCTCAAGAATAAAATTCAATCCTGATAGAGATATAAGACTTTTGGGAGATTCTTTTTATGAAAATAGACTAATAACTAGAGCAGTATTAGAAGGTACTGGAAAAAGATATTTGTATTCAAATAATGTCAATGAAGAAAGAAAAAACTATTTGATAATGCAGTATCAGCTCAAAAAGATTTAAATTTATCTTTAGGAGTAGCACTATCTAAAGAACAAATTAATAATTTAAAATCAGATATATTATGGTATGTTGAAGAAGTAGTTAACGGAGAAAAAGTTTTAGTACCTAAGCTATATTTAACTAAGAACACTTTTAAATTCAATTACAGAAGAACAAGGTAATATTATAAAAGCAGGAGGAAGTTTTGTTGTAAATAATGCTTCTATTGTAGATAATAGTGGAAAAATAATAGCTAAAAAAATAATGTATTAATAAAATCTAAAAATATTTATCAAAAATGCAACATATTCAGATACAGGAATTTATGCAAATGATGTAGCTTTAATAGCAAAGGAAAATATAGAAAATATTGGTGGAAATATTGTTGCAGATGATAATGTTTTTATGTATAGTGAAAATGGAGATATAAAAATAGTAAGAAATTATCTATACATGAAAATGACTATCATAATGTTTTTCACTGATGTTAGAGGCAGTGGAAATATTGTAGGAAATAATATCTCTATTGTTGCTAATAATGTAGAAAAACCTAGGTGCCGATATAAAAGCTGAAAATAAAATAGAAATAGGTGCAAAAAAAGAATCTACTTATAGGAAATCTTGAAGCTGTTGATAAAAAAGTAAAAGATGGTGGAAAAAGATTATGTATCAGATGAAAAAGAGAACTAATGTAGGGAAGTAATTTAAATGCTAAGGACATAAGTTTAACATCATTAGGCGATATAGGAATAAGTGGTCTCAAAATATAGTTGCAACTAATGAGGCAAGTATACAAGCTAAGGGAGATATAGCTGTAGTAGCAGGAAAAAGATTCTATTTTACATAAGGAAAAACATAGTAAGAGTAAAGGTTTTGGACGTTCAGAATCAAGTACAGATATAAAGTATAATGAAAAACTTGTTCCAACACAAATAATAGGAAAAGATGTTGATATTGTAAGTGAAAAATATTACAGTAGTAGGAAGTAATCTATTAGCAGAGAATAAATTAAATATAGGTGCTAAAGAAGATATTAATATTATAAGTGGAAAACAAGGATCATCAGAAGTACATCAAAAAAACTAAAACAGGTTTTATGAAATTAAGTGGAAAAATGAGCTTTAGAAGATAATTTGAAATATGAAAATATATCTTCAAATGTACAAGCTGGAAAAGAAGTAAATTTAGTATCTGAAAAATGTAAATGTACTTGCTTTCAAATATATCTTTCAAAAGAAAATATTAATATTTTAGCAAAAAGATGTAAATATATTGGCTGGAGATAATGTTGAAGAAAATTACAAAAAGAAACAAAAATACAGAACATCATTATTTGCAGATTTTAAAGGCTTAAATTTTTGAAATAGGAGCAAAAGTAAAAAGGAAGTCAAACAAAAGAAGGAATACATAAAACAACAGTTGCTTCAAGTAATATTAATGCTGGTAAAGATTTATATATTAAAAAGTGGAAATGATACAACTGTACAAGCTGCTAATTTTATTAGTGAAAAATACTTATGTAACATCAGATGGTAAAATGAATATTATTTCAAAAAGATAATACAATTTCAACTGAATTTAGTAATAAAGAAATTGAAGCAAAAATAAGTGCTGGAGTGAGATTAAGAGGAGTAAAAGACACATTAAAATCGACTTATCAAGTTGTTAAAGGTTTAAAACATTTGCCTGATACTATTGGAATAGCAAAAGATTTGTTAAAAGGTCAAGATTTAAATGAGGCATTAGTTGGAAAAAGAAAAAAAGCAATAGAAGAAGCTAATTTAGTTGCTGAATGGACCAAAAACTGGAGAAGTAGGAGCAGGTATTTATGCGGGTGCTAAAATTCTCTACTACAAAAGGGAATTCTAAAATTACTGATTCTGTTGGAAGTAATATAGTTTCTACAGATACTGTTTCTTTAAAGAGTAAAGATGATATGAAGATGCAAGATATTAATATAAATGCTAAAAAAATATTTTTAATAAACTCTGATAAAAATATTAGTATTGAAGCAGGTAAAACTACTTCTACAAGTAAAATGTCATCTATATCTGGAGATGGAGAAATTAATTTAGTAACAGGACAATTTAATATTGGAGCAGGAGTTTCTAAAGATACATCAGAATCTGTAATATATAAAAATAGTAAAAATTATTGGAGAAAATATTAAAAATTAAAGGACAAGATTTTTCTATAAAAGGTGGAAATATTATAGGGAATGATGTAAATATAAATGTAGCAAATTTACATCTTGAAAGTTTACAAGATAAAGAGAAATCAAGACATAATAGTTTCAATGTTTCAGCTGGAAGTTCATCTGTAGGAGCAGGTGTAGAATATGGAAATCATGATAAATCATGGATAAATGAACAAAGTTCAATAATTGGAAAGAATAGTAGAATATTACTGTTGAAGGAAAAACAAATTTAATAGGTTCAGTAATAGGAGGAGGAAATACCACATTAAGAACAGGTGAATTAGAATATTCAGATATTCATGATAAAGATAAAGGATATAACTTTGGTATTAATGGAAGTGCTTCATTTAGTAAAAATGATAAAGGTGAATGGGATATATCAAAAGTCTATTGGAGCAAACTATGGAGTAACAGACAGAGAACAAAATAAATAGAGCTACAATAGGAGCAGGAACAATAATAGTTGATGGTAAGACAGTTAATCCAAATATCAATAGAGATGAAAGTAAGACTCAAATAGTAACTAGAGATATCAATGTTGGAACAGTTGGAATTGAGTATAAAGAAAATAGAAGAAAATGGAGTGATGTATCAGATATAATGGGAGAATATGGAAAGAGTCTAGGTAGTGACTTAGATAAGATGACTGATGGAAAGTATGATTTAGAGAATAAACTATCTAATGGTATGTCAAACTTTATATTTGAGGTAGAAAAAGTACTAGATCATGATTTAAAAAAATGGAATTTTTGGAATAGTACCAACAAAAGAATATACAGGAGGAATTACGGGGCAATTACAGTCATCTAAGAAACGTTATGTTGATGGAGAACAAGAACTAGTATATGCTGAATTAACAGTAGTAATGGATAAAAATGGAAAGCCACTACTTGATAGAAAAAGGAGCATTGTTAGTAGATAGTAAAACTAAAATTGTAGGACCCTAATGACAAAATAGATAAAATGTAAGAATTAAGCCATTACCAGCGAATGGAGTATTTAATAGCCCAAGTGAGGCAATTGCAGGAGCTGCCGCTGCAACATTTACTCCAGATGAAGATAGCATTAAGAAGAGGAGAGACAATAAAAATGTTAGTAATTCGTAATAAGAGTGCAGGAGCAATAATGGATACAACAGAAACATTGGTAACAAAATTAGGAGGCTTAGTAGGAAATCAAAATTGGGGAGCAAGAAGTATGGAAAAATATATAGAGTACATCCAGAATTGCTAGCAAAACAATAATTGGTATAGTCAATCCTCAATAAATGGGACAGCAGCATTTTTACATATGGGAAAAGATCCAGAAGGAAGAGCTCTACTAGCCAATAATGTAGAAAGATTAGGTTTAAAAAGGAATGGCAATAACAAAGATAGGTTATACAAAATTAGGAAATTTACTACATGGATTAAATTCAAATATAGACCTATTTCTATATGAGAAACTCAAAAAGAGCTAGTATCATTTTTGCAGCATGGGGATGCCAGCTAATACAAATGAAACAGGACATGATAATAATAAGTATAATGATAATAGATTTAGTTGGGATGAGGATTCTCAAATGTATATGATAAAAATAATTAATGGAAAATCTGCTCCAATATATAATTATCAAATGAGGATGATGGATGGAAAAGATCAAAGAAGTATAATAGAAAGATGGAAAGATCAGTAAACCCAAGAAAAAGAATAGGAGGAAAATAAAATGAAAAGTTTTTAGTATTAATAATTTTTAATATTTTTAACAGCATGTATAAATACAAGATATTATTATTATCCAGAAAACTATAAGGATAACAATATATCAGTATCAGGAAATTTAGTAGAGTTTAATAATCAAAATTCTCCTCTTAATGATATATGGATATTAGATTTAAGGGATAACTATAATGAGAAAACACAAGGCAAAAATATTATCTTCAACAATAAAAATAAATAGTAATGGTAAAGAGTATACTATTAATACTAAACCTGATTCAGAACATATATATATATATATAAACAGGGTATAATAATAACAGGAGATTTTACAGCTTATATAGGAAAAGTACAACTAGATAATGGAAAGATAATAGATATACCTCCATTAAAAATTTAAAAACATATATATGTAGAAAAATATAATGCTGTATCAGATGCTTTTAAATAAAGGAGCACAAACAAAAGAAATATTTAGTGGAACAGTCGAAGATTATAAGAAACAAAAAGAAATAATTAATTTTTATAGGTAGCCTCAAGGAATTTTCTTAGGCTACTTGTTAAGAAATTAAATACGATGAATTAGCATAGTCAAGGGTTCAATATATGAACAACAATAATAGGACAAGTAGAACTAATATTTGATAGAAATTGGAATGAGAACAATTAGATCAAATAGAAAAGAATATAAAGGAATATTTAATAACAGAATGATAGCACATAGTCAAGGTACGATTATATATGCTTCAAAACTAAGAGATGATTTAGAAACAGAAGAAGGAAGATTGAAAATATCAAAAATGAAAGAAAAATTATTTTTAGGAATAGCAGTAGTTCCTTGGATACTAGACGATACAATAGTTAAGATGAATGCTTTAGGAACAAAAGCTGAAAAGAGAAGAAACAACTATGATTTTTGTATCAATTATTACATTAAATTTAAAAACCTAATACAACTGGGAAAGGTCATGGTGTTATAGGATATAATCCTTACTATTTTAGATGGAATTCTGATATTTTAAAAATTTGATGTAAATAAAAGATTAACAGGACCATTACCAAAAAAATAGAAGAAAATGAAGTAATAAATAAGGTAGGTGTATATCAGTGGCAAAAATAATAGTAATAATTTTTTTAGTGTATTAATTTTTAATGCATGTTCAGTTTATAGTTCTTATTATAGTTATTATCCTGTTGAAGAAATAAAAACACTTGCAATTAAGGGGACAATTAAAAATGGTGATTCAAAAATTCCCCATTAAGTAGTATATCTGTAGAAGATAAAAAGAAATCTTAATGGTAAAAACATAAATTAATATTATTGAACAATTCAATAAAAATTAGTAAAAAGATGGAAAAGAATACATAATTCCATATTCAAATTCAAATAACTATGAAGATATTTTATATCTATATCTATAAGAATGGAGTAAATATAATAAATGGAGATTTTCATAGCGTATATAGGAAAAGTAAAGTTAGATACAGGGAGAAATAATTAATCTTCTTTACATTTTAAAAAGAAATATTAGTAGAAAATTATAACCCTATATTAGATACATTAAATCAAAAATACAACTATTTTCGATGGTTTAATAGAAGATTATGAAAAAGAAATAAATATTAATTACTTCATATTAACCTAAGATATAATTAAATTATTTATTAAAGAATCAAAATAAAAACAAAAATCATAGAAAAATTAAACAAGGAAGGTGTTATCAATGAAAAATATTATTAATAATTTTGGGAATATTTCTTTTAAATGCTTGTATGACAAATGACTATTATTATATTAGTCCAACAGGAGAAAAAAAGTAAGATTGTGAAACCTAATCCTCCAATAAAAATTCATGAAGTAATAAATAAAGTAAGTATTTATCAATAAAAATATGAATGTTTCATCAGGTAGTAGAGATATAAGAATTAAAAGAAATAATTAATTTTTATAGGTAGCCTAAGAGTTTTTCTTAGGCTACTTGTTAAAGAATTAAATACGATGAATTGGCATAGTCAGGTTCAATATATGGAGCAGTAATGATACATTCTAGATACAAAATGATAGGAAAGAAATAGCAGTACCAAATTATGAATATAAGATAGGCGAAAATGGACGGAAAAAGATATGAGAAGTATATTTGAAAGATGGAAAGATAAAAGAACACAAGAAAAAGGTATGGAGGTAAATAATGAAAAATATTTATAAGTTTAGTATCTTATTAGTTTTTTTACTCATGTGTATTATATGTGTATAGATTTACTTTCGGTAAATTATAATAATAGTAAAATTTCTATATCAACAGGTTTAGTAGATGCTCAAAAAGAAAACTCACCTTTTAGATTACATATGGATATATGATAAAAAGAGATTCTTCTGAAAAACCTCATGATGTTAAGATATTATCTTCAACAATAAAAAAATAGTAAGTGATGGTAAAGAGTATATTATAGCTACCACTCCTAATTCAGAAAATATACATATATATAAACAAGGAGTAGTAATAACAAATGATTTTTAAAGCCTATATAGGAAAAAGTACAGTTAGATGATGGAACAATAATAGATATCCCCCACTTTCATTTAAGAAGACAGTATATGTAGAAAGATATAGTGTAATTTCAGATACAATAAATGCTGGAGGAAGAGGAAAAGAAATATTTAGTGGAACAGTTGAAGATTATAAGAAACAAAAAGAAATAATTAATTTTTGACAAATCTCATTAAAGGTGTATAATATATAAAATTTATTTTTAAGGAGATTTATTATGAGTGACAAACAAACTAAAATTTTAGGATGGCTAGGACAACATTATCAATTTTGATGTATGTTTCATATATTCTCAAATAATGGGGAACTTGAATGGTAATAAAACATCATTCATACAACCTTTAGTTGCTGCAATTAACTGTACAATATGGGTTTGCTATGGATTTTTAAAAAAAGAATAGAGACTTACCACTAGCTTTAGCTAATTTACCTGGAATTATTTTTGGATTGATTGCTGCATTTACAGCACTTTATTAGAAAATGGAGTTATTGTAAATATCCAAATTTACAATAACTCCATTTTTATTACATATTAAATTTTATTGTGAAACAAGTTCCTTGTTCTAACTCACTTTCAAGATCTATAGTAGCTGAATGAAGATTCTACTATACCATTGAAAAGCCCTAATCCACTTCCTTTATTCTCTTCTTTATTTCTTGAATCGTTAACTTGGAAGAATCTTTCCCAGATAAATTTTTTATTTTCTTCAGATATTCCTATACCATCATCTCTAATTTTTAATACTGCAGTTTTTATCTTCTCTTGTCAATGAAACTTCAATATTTGTTTTTGGTGAATTTTTACAGCATTCATTAGAATATTTAAAAATACTCTTTCTAACATAATTTTGTTACCTTGTATTCTTAAATCTTTTTCAACATTGTATACTAGATTTAAATTTTTTACTTTCTAGTAAAGGTTTATAGTCTTCTAAAAAGTTGTAAAACTATATTTGAAAGATTTATTTTCTCTTTTTCTATTTCTTTTTGTCTTTCAAGTTTAGAAAGTTCCATAATTTGATTTATTAAATTAGTCATTCTCTTAGCATGTCTATTTATAACTTCTAAAGATTCTTTAGCTTCTTCAAAAAGTATCAGAATACTGTAAAAGCATAATCACTTTGAGCTAGAATAACTGTTATAGGGAGTTCTTAGCTCATGAGAAACATCAGAGCTAAATTGTTTTTCATGTTCGAGCCTCCCACGACTGAAGTCGCAGGGCTCCAAAATCTTTAAAAATATTTAAAAATTTTCTAAGAAGTTTGATAGCTTTTTACACTACCCTTATTCTTTTAGGTGTGTTCAGCTCACCCTCTATTGTATAGGACACTTAAGTCCACAACTTTACTTTTTCTTAGAATATTTAATGCTCCATTACAATCTGCATTTATGAGTTTACCTGCGCTTGTTTGATATAATCCTCTTTTTATTCTTTTTCCACTGAATATATATTCTTGCAGATTTTCTTTATCATATATTGAATTTCATCTCCATCAAAAGAAACTTGCTTTTTGATGTATAACTCTCTTCTTGTAGTTTAAATTCTATTCCATATAGTTTACATAGATATATTAATTTATCTCTTAATTTTCCATATGGTATATTCACAAAGTTTTGATTATTTATACTCCTATATTTGAATTTCTTTGAAAATCTTCATTATATCCCTAGAACTAATTTTCCTATATCATTATTAAGACAATAATTTACAATTGTTCTTGCTGCTTTTGAAAGATAATCATTTATACGATTATTTCTCTTCCAGTTATTCTCTTTTGCCTTTAATGTTGTGCGCTCAATCTTTTGCTTATCTTTTTATACTTTGTAATTTTGCATTTATCTTATTATAGTATTGATTTATTGATTTTAATTTTCTACCATCTATTATGAATGAAGCTCCAGTATTTGTAACACAAGTACAAAGATTGTTTTATACCTAAATCAATTCCTAGTACGTTATTTTCATTATCCCTTTGAATTTCTTTTTACTTCATAAGTATATTGAATTTCAAAAGTACCTAGAATGTTGTTTTGGTATTATTCTAATCTCTTTTATCTTCTTGTCTTTTAATACTGATGGTAGTTTTTCATTGTGATTTCCTCATGTGCCTTTCTAAATGAATTTGAATAAGGAACTATCAGCATATCATCTTTTTAATCTAACAAAACCTATAACAAGAGTTGTAAAACCATCTTTATTAAGATAATTAGGTAATTTTATTTTACTGTTATATTGACCATTCTTAGCAAGTTTTTAAAAGTGCAAAGAATGATTTAAAACTTTCATCTACTTCTTTCAAAATTTGTTGAGCCATATTAGAATTTAATTTTTGTAATTCTCACTATTTTTAAGTATTTTATAGTTTTCATTATAGCTTAAATACTTTTTATTTTTAAAATAATGTTGTCTAACATTATATATAGCTTGATTTTTAAATTCTTAGCTATATGGCACAAATATTTTAAGTTTTTAAACTCTTTTTACTAAGATGTTTTACTTGTTGTTTTTAATGTTAAATACATATATAATCACCTCCTTTTCATCAGAGATATTATACCATATATTCTACATTTTATCTATCTAAAAAGTAATATTTTTAAATATTTTTAAAGTTTTTAAAACCCCACAACAGTGGGAAGCGTCGTTCACATAAGTGCGCTACTACTTATGCAGTTCTCTTATGAACTTCTTGTTATCTCTAACAAGCACAGACTATATCTTATCCATAGTGTATCTCAACACCTTAGGGCGAAACCACTTCCAATACCAATTGCTTGTATTGTACTCCCTACGAGGATAGTCGTTGAACTTTCCTTTTCGAGGCTTAGCTGCTGATTGTCTATTACCTTAATGTTTAGGATTTAACCTTGCACCATCTAGTATATTTTTTCTGCTTTCGCCACCATCACACTTATACCATATTCTCACTTAGGTATTATGTTGTGGTTATACTAGCTTTAAGAGTTCCCAGCAATTCAGTTTCTTTGTTGCACGGTTTTTGCTCCGTGTCTACATACAAGTTTCCTATATGCTTACTAGAAATCTTCGTGCAATTCATACCCTACGAGTACATAGTCTCATGACTAACATCCCTACAGTGTTCTTGCACTATTTAATAAAAACTTCTTCAACTGTATCTAACATTTCATTAAATGTTGAAGCCATCTTATGTATTTCATCATCACTAGAATCTTCTAATTCTATTCTATTTGAGAAATCTTTACTTCTCTTTATTTTTAAGGCTGTATCAGATATTTGCTTAACAGGCTTGAAAGCATTTTTATTATTCATATCCAACAATAACAACAAAAATTAAAAATAAGACACTTAAGGCAATAGCGATATTCCAAAAGAGTTTCTATTTCTTTTTGAACTTTACCTAAAGGATAGATACCTCTAATCCAATCATCTTCATCTTCTAACCTAGTGTCATAATAAAGAAATTTTTATTTTCTACCTGATATATATTGATGTCTTCTATTGAAAATGCTAAGGCTATATCAAAAATCTTTAGAGATTACCAGCAATTAGTTTCATTTTTGTTCATTATATTTTATATAGTATATTCCATCATTAAAATTTTTCAAATTTTTCAGGATCTTCATATATCTCTTCAACTGCTTCTACAAGTTCTTTTTGGCTTAAATCATTTACAACTTTATCTTCTATCAAAATTAAAGATGATAAAATTATTAAAAATAGTATGACAATTACTGATGAAAACCAAAACTGTAACTCTTATACTCACTGGAATCTTTTGATAAAATCTATCTCATCTTCTTTAAGAACATGCCTAATCCTCTTTTTGTATGAATAAGTGGTTTTGAATTCCCAATATCTATACGAATATTTTTGATTAGTACATCTATGATATTAGATTCACCTTCATAACCATAATCCCATACACTATCTCTAATTTTTATCTCTACTTAATACATGCCCTTTGTTTTGAATTAAATATTCTAAAAACTTCATATTCTTTTCCTGTCAATTCTATATTCTTTTCCACCTCTGACAACAGTCTTTTCGCTATGTCTATACATAAATCATCTATTTCCATCGTATTTGATGTATTACCATATTTTCTTCTTACTAAGGCTCTAATTCTTGCTAAAAGTTCACCAAAATCAAAAGGTTTAATTAAGTAATCATCAGCACCTGAGATCTAATCCTTTAATTTTGTCATCTATGCTATCTCTCGCTGTTAACATTAAGACAGCTGTTTCATTCTTGTTTTCTTAATTTCTTAACAACTTCACAACCATTTACCTTTAGGCAACATTATATCCAGTACACTAAATCATAAGCACCATATTCTAAATATTCAAGTGCTTCCTCACCATTAAAAACACTGTCCACACTAAGTTGTTTTTCTTTAGGTGTTTTGTAATAATATTGTTTAAATCTTTTTTCATCTTCAACTACTAAAATTCTCATTATCTCACCTTTTTATATTTATATTTTAATTATTCTTTATTGTATCAGAACACTAGTATTTTTAACTTCATAACATTTCCCTTATTTTAATGCATAAAGATGAATGTAAGATAAATTTTAAATATTTTCATTCTTAGCTTTTTCTTCTCTATATAGTAGTATAATTGGATAAATAATGCTACTGCGACATCCTATACTCTAGCACTCCTCTTTTTAAATAAATCTGTCTATCTGTAACTGAGATAAATCTCTAGCATGAGTTACCACAACTATACTTTGATTACGTTCTTTATTTATTTTTCTGAAAAGTGAGAATATCATTTCTCCTGTATCTTCATCCAAGTTTCCAGTAGGCTCATCAGCTAAAAATAAGTTTAGGCTTATTAATCATAGCCCTAGCTATTGCCACTCTTTGCTTTTTCTCCACCTGATAGTTGATTAGGTTTATGTTTCATTCTTTCTACTAAACCAACAATTTCTAATAATTCTTTAGCTTCTTTTTCTATTTCAGACTTATTTTTAAAGTTATTTAAAAGAGCAGGTATCATAACATTTTTCAAGAGCAGTAAATTCACTCATTAAATAGTGAAATTGAAATACAAAACCTAAAAAGTGATTTTATATTATTTCTTTCTGTTTCATTAAGAAGAAACTTCTTTGTCATCTATCCAAATCTTTCCACCATCTATCTTATCAAGTAGCCCCATTATATTTAAAAAGAGTAGATTTTCCTGAAGCCAGACTTACCTAGAAATAGATACAAATTCTCCTCTCTTTACTTCCTAAATTTAACTTTTTAAAAATGTAGCTTATTTCCTGTTTCCATATAGAATTTATCTACATCTTCTAATTTTATAATCATATTATTCATATCTAAGTGCCTCCACATTTTTCAAGTTTAGCAGCTCTATAAGCAGGAAATATACTAGAAATTAAAATTACAATAAAGTTTGCCCCCACAATAATAGCTATTTCTTTTAAAGAGATTTCTATTGGAATATCTTTTAAATAATAGATATTAGAAACTAGGTCAACTGCATAATTCTTTATATAATAAAGTAAAATTAAAGATACAATTATTCCTAATATTATTCCGATTATTCCTAATATTATCCCTTGAATTAAAAATATCAACATGATATTCTTTAGAAGCCCGCATAGCTCTCATAATTCCTATATCTTTTTGTTTTTCTCTGACAAGAGTATTTTAAAGTTATCCAAATTAAGAAACCTGCAACTATAGCTATAAGTGAAAATACTACTAACATTATAGTTTTTCTAAAGTTAAAAGCTGAAAGTATGCTTTGTTTTGCTCACCCCAAGTTCCTATATATAGGTCAGTAGGTAATTTTCTTGCAACATCATAAATTAATTCTTGTGCATCATAAGGATTGTCTAGTCTAACAGATAATCTTTCCACTGTTTCATCACTATAAGTTATATATTGTGCTGTTTTGAAGTGGAATTAAAACCATATTTAGGTCATACTCATAAAAACCACTTTGGAATATCCCACCATACAGTCATTTCTAAGTCTGTTTCTTCAGAAGTTATCAGTTTGACTTTATCTCCAACCATAGCTCCCCATAGAAAGCAGCTAACTCTTTTCCTATTAAAAATAGATTTTTATCTTCCACATCTATTTTTCCAGCGATGATATAGTCATCTAATTTCATAACTTTAATTGCCTTGTCTAAATCATATCCAACAACTTTTACTCCAGCAACATAAGGTTCGCCATGCCTTCATATTTGATTATCTCCTTGAGTTTCTATAGTAGGAACTGCTCCCTTAACTCCCTTAACTTCTTCAATATTTTTAACTAATTCTTCATAGTTTGGAATATTTTTCAGGAGAATAAACATTTATATGGCTAGTTAAAGATAAGATACTATTTATCATATTTTTATCTAGACCGTTTGAAACTCCTAGTGATACAATTAAAACTGTAATACCTATAAAAACTCCAACTATTGATAAAATACTTTGTTTTTCTTTTCTAACATCTGTTTTGCAATAAAAATTCAACTATCTTCTACCTCTTATTTATTTTAAATTTTACTTCTTCTCTGGCTCCATCTTCTGCTGTAACTATAGTAAGTTTTTATGTTTACCCATATCCAATTCAAAAATCTTTTCACTTTCATTTGAAAAGCCCATATATTCTTCATCAATATACCAATAAACATATTCATTATTAGGATTATATAATTTTATGGCAATTTTATTATAGCCTTCAAAGTCTTTTGAACAAATATTTAAGTTTTTCAACAGGATACGCTATTTTAACCTTTTTGTTTTCTCTAACTCCATTTAAAAAGAAATAATTTGAAACTTCAACAGGATACTCTATAACAATTTTTCTTTTTCTCTTGTCAAATTTTCACTACTTGAATCAATCTCAATGTCATTTTTCATCTACAAAGATGTAATAAGGTGATGTTCTAAGTAATTTTGCATTTTTGGATATAAAACTTTTTACTTTTCAACATCATATATCTTTCTATAACCTGTCTTTTTCATCAATTTCAATTTCTTTTTAAATCATCCATTGGTTTTTGAGAAAGGTTTTAGAATTTATATCCACTATATTAAATACTTTAAATAATAAATTTCCTGCTGTTTCAACACCTGATAATGAAAAATGGATTTTTGATTGAAGTTTCCTAGCCATGCAAGAACTGTATAATCAGGACTTACTCCAACAGACCAAGCATCTTTTTAAACCATAACATGTACCGTTTTCCAAGATATAGGTCTTTGTTCACTATATAATTTTTCATTTCCAGGTCTGACAACCTGAGATAATGTTTCCAATGTCAAGTAACTTGCTCCCTTAGAAAAATTGTTCATATTCTTTAGGGTATCTTCAGTCAGTGTATATTTTAAATTGGAAACTTTTCCATAGTTTGCAAGTCCCACATATAATTTGACTATGTCAACAGGTGTCTCATTTCTCTTGTTCCTAAAATTAAAAGATAAGCCATATTTATCAAATCTATCTTCAGGATAGTTATCATTATTTTCTGAGCCATAAAATTTATCAATTCCATAATCTGATAAAAGTTTAACAAAAGGAATGTTTAAAGATTTAATAAGTGCATCTTCCATTTTAACCATTCCTGAAAATAGTACCAGTTGAGTTTTTAGGATAGAAATTTCCAAAAATATATAGGTACATCAGGATAAATGCTATCAGGAGCAATAAGCCCTTCATCTATTGATAAGGCATATAGAAAAAGGTTTAAAAAGAGAAGCTGGAGATCTTTTTGCTTGTAGACCGTCAATTTCTCCATTGTTCTTTTTATCATAAAAATCTTGTGAAAGCAACATAGGCTAGTACTTCTTTAGTTTTTATTATTTACAACAAGAACAACAGCATTATTTATACCTGTATCTTTCATTGTATTTGAGTAATCATGAACTATTTTTCTAGCTTTTTCTGTAATTTATAGTCCAATGTTGACCTTATAATTTTTCCTTATATCTATAAAAATATAGAGAATTGTGATGCTCTCATAGTAATAAATTTTATTAGGAAATTTTTCAAGTAAACTAAATTTATACTGCCTTTTCATCTATTAATCCTTTATCCAATAAAGTTTTTAATAGTCTATTTCTTTTTCTTCAAGTTTATCATTATTCTTTTTAAATTCAATATACTAGGGGAATTTGGTAGAACTGCTAAAAGAAAGCTTCTAGCATAAAATCTAAGGTCTTTAACATCTTTATTAAAGTACATTTTTAATTGCTGCTGAATAACAACTATAATAGAGCCATAGGAGACATTATTTAAATATATTTTTAATATTTCTTCCTTAGAAAATTGACTTTCTCTAATTTGTATGCCTTTACTATCTCAATTAACTTGTTGAAATATGTTCTTTTTAGGTTCAAGTAATTTTACAACCTGCATACTTATTGTACTTGCTCCCATTTTCTTTCCACCTGTAATATTGTTAAAGAAAGATTTTTAATATTCTAGGATAGTCAACTCCAGAATGTGAGTAAAATTTCTTATCTTCGTAGTTTAAAACAGCAAGCTTTAAAGTTTCTGAATATCACCTTATATTTCAAATGAAATTCTTCATCTTTATTTAAAAATACAGATAAAAATTTCACCATTTCTATCTAAAAACAATTTTTACTATAGTTGATATTCTCAACTAATTTTTAGGCTCATAACATCATATATTTTTATCAAATAGATAGTAATATAAAAGAGTTATGATAAAAATAGCCACCTTTTTAGATTAATATTTTTAAACATAACTCTTATCTGCTACTAAAAATGTATTAAAAATAGATATAATACAATAGGATATTACTACTTTTTGTAGATCTTAAATTCTCGACTAGCAATCGGTACTATAGATATTTTTATTTGCTAATTTGTAGCAGCTCTTTTCTTTTTATTTTAAAATATCTATGCCATTATTTTATGTTAATTAGACTTAATTTCTTAATGGTATTATACTTTAAAAATTAGTAAAAATAAAATTTTAGAACAATAACTATTTTTCATTTGTAACAAGGTAATTTAAGGATATATTAGTAAAAATCTAAATTAATTCATAAATCCAATTTACATCATATAAATAAGAAAAATATTGGTAAATAATAAATTACAGCTGAAATTAAAAATATCTTTTATAATTTTCCTTTAAAAATTTAAAGAAAACCTTGTTTTATAGTTTTAAGCTTTTATATATTCTTAATAAATTCAATTAACCTATTTGAGAAATAATAGGAGCAATTGAAGGTGTGTATATTATTTTACCATGTATATCTTGATATTCAATATATAAGATAAAACTATCTCTACTAATCTTCTCTATAATGTATTTATTTCCTTTAAATTTCCTTTTCTGATTTCATGTGAAGTTATAAAATGAATAATTTTTCCATAGTGTTCTTTGGTATCAATTTCTGATTGTAGAAAATCTGTAATTACATCCATAACTTTTTCTCCCTTTAATATTTTTAAATTACATTGAATTTTTTCATTTTCTTTTCTATATTTTCAATTATTTCAATTAGCTTTTATCTTTATGAATAAATTGTGCTGTGCCTGACATATCTTTAATTTTCCTTCTTTATCCTCGGACTCTGCATACAATATGAAATTTCTCTTTATCTATCTTCTTTCAAAAATATATTCATTTCCTTCAAATTCACCTTTTGAATTTCATCTGAATTTATAAAAATATGACTTCTTTATAGCTCTTCTATACTCATTTCTGAATATAAAAAGTCTCTTAATCATATCCATAATATCCTCCTATAGTTTTATCATTCTTACTAACCAGCTCAATATTTCTGCCAAAGTAATATATTATTTTTCTATATTCCTCTTATTTCTATTATGTCTCCATCAAAAATTTTTATTGACATTATTTCCAATAATAGTTTTTCATATTTGCATAATATACTGTTCTTATATTTTAATATTTTTAACAAATAATTATGTTCAGAACTATTACATGCTCTTTCTATCCAAAAATTATATACTTTCTTTCTATTTCAGAAGGCATTATTCCATTGAAAATCGCCTCATCTACTATGATAAAATCAAATTCCGAAAGTCCCCCAAGAAATAACTGTTTCTACTTGTTGTTGAACTTGGAACTAATATATTTATTAGATAGTTAGCATTATTATTATTATCTTCATATAATATTTGTTTCATTTCTCTAAATTTAATATTCTAATCTTCATATGCTTTTTAATACTAATTTTAACTTATCTCTAATTTCTTTAATTAAATTATCTTTCTTCTCAGTTTTCACTTTCTGTTTCCATATTTACTAACTGATATCCTATATCATATTTAATATTTTCTGGAATTTCTATTTTAAGTTCTTCTGCACTTTTTGTAAATTTAATTAAAATTCTAAATTTAAGTATCTTAATATAAGAGTATATTATTGTAAAAATCTTTTTGATAATTTTTCAGTTTTAAAATATTTTTCTATTAAAGATGCAAAATTCAGGCTTTTTCTTCATTTATTTTTCTAGTGGAAGTTTGTTTTATCACTCTTCCTTCTATAATTTTCAGGAATTTCAGGTTTCTACTTTTATATATTTCTCTTTATCTTCTTTTCTCTTTCCTTTAATCTCCATTCTTCCTTAGCTTCTTTTCATAACATACCCAATCTTCTAATTCAAATTCTGCATATATTTCTCTAAATTTTGGAAATAGACAGACATATTTGAATATGGAAAATCACATTCACATATAAATCTTTCTATATTTTTCAGAAAATCTTTTATAAAATTCTTCCATTGTTATTGGCTCTTTTTAAACTTCTCATGCTCACTAAGGCTTACACTATATGCACTTATATTAGTTAGAGTAATTATCATAGCTTTTATAGTATGCTCCTTATAGTTATATACTTATTTTTACATTCTTCTGGTAATTGATACCAAATATATTCTGACATATTTAAATCTACACCATAAGCTCGAAACATCATTGATTTATCCATTATTATTGGTATTGCTACAGAAAGAATCAGATAAATTTTAATATATTCTCGAAAGATTCTAATTTTATTTTTATTTTCATAGTTGTCCTAAAAATTCTTTAATCTCTTGGTACATTTCTTTTCTTCTTCCTCTGTCTTCTTTAATTTGAATATCTCTCAAACCAATGTCCTATCATCTTTTTAACTTATTAGAAATTACAATCTCAAAATTCTTTTTGATTTTATTACTTCTAATAAATATTTTAAATTGTCTATAGGTATTTTCTAAAAACTTTTGGATTTCTTCCTTTGAAAAGTTCATTTATATTTTATTTACTAAACTTTTTACTATAAGTTGTTTATTATATATTTGTTCTAATTTAGCTAGATTTTGCTTTCTATACGATTATATTCTTTTCTAACTCTCACAAAATAATCATTAAAAAGTATTTTTCATTAGAAATAGCAACTATATCATCTAGTTCTACTTCTGCATATACTTCTCTCAAATTTTGAAAAATATACTAAGATAGATGAATTTGGAAAAATCACAAACCAGTTATAAAATAATTGATTTCTTTATTTTTATCGAAAAATTTTTATAAATTTCTTCCATTGCTATATTCTCTTTTTGTTTATTATTATAGTTAAAAGCTAAACTATATGCGGTAATATCAGTTATTATAATTACCATATTTTTTATAAATCCAGTTATGTTTATATATATCTATATTCTTCTAGTAACTGTTTCCATATATTATCTGTCATTTCATGAACATTATAAACCCCTAGTATCATTGTTCTATTAATAATTATAGGCATAGTATATTCTGACTCACTGTAATCAAAATTCTTCATCTTTATCTATTCTTAATTTAATTTTCATAATTACTCCTATTTTTAACTTAATCTTTTTCCAAAAATATATCACTACTCAATATTAATCATAGTAACATTTATAAAAGAAAAAGTCAATATACGATAAAAAGAGAATTTTTAAGTTTTAATTCTCAAAATTCTTAATTATATCAATAAAATCTTATTGTGATACTCTTTACTCAAAGCCTTTTAGATATGTCTGAAATCTTTATTATACATAGATTCTATTTTTGTTCCAGGAAGTCTGTGAAGAACCAGGTGTACTGCAATTAAATTAATTTCAATTTCTTTATCTTTCCAGCATATAGAGGGAAGAAGTAAGCCACTCTGTCATCTCTCATATCTGTATAAGAGCTATTGTCAGCTATATTCATCTTTCTCCACCATATTCAGCATTATCACTGTCAGCTGTATTCATTGGCACCACTTGAGGATCCTATTTTTGTGGTGCTCCAGCCTGACTATTATCAAATTCCCAACCACTAGGTAAAATTTGTAATAAAGAAATATCATCTAAATTATTGTTATCTACTTTTAGAAGAGATTATCATTCTAAATCTAGTTCCTGCTTTTAGATTTTTAACATCTATTTCTTTTTCCAGACATATCAACAAACTCTTCTTGTGATAGTAATATTTTACTTTCACTTTTCTTTTCTTTCATATTTAACTGGTTTTCCTTTAACAAAAGAGTTTACATATAATTTGCTAGTTGAAGTATTTTTATAACTATCTTTCTTAGCATTTTCTTTTATACCTAAATTTTTAAGAGTATATTCTCCATCTTTAAGCTTCTAAGTTTTGTTCTTTTCCGTCAACTATGGGTTTGAAGATAAATTTTTCTTTTCAGGACTAACTTTTCACCCTTCTGCTAAAGCTTGTACTTATGTGCTTTTTCAAAAGTAGTTAACCATTCATCACTCTTGGCTGTTCTAAGAACCGAACTATAAAAGACTAGTTCAGGACTACCATAAATTTCATAGTATAATATCTTAAGATTTTAGCATTTTGGTCTGCATAATAAATTCCATCTTTTGTTTCAGCTAGGAAGTTTTCTTCTTTTCTTGCAAAAATCTTTTTCACCCTATCTTAATAAGTCTAATAATGTCCATTTATCCACAAGACTAGCATCTTTATAGTATCTATCAAAGAATATATTCATTTCAGATACATTTGATCATTTTAATGAAGCTAGTAAGTATAGAACATCTGCTAGGTATATCTACTCATAGCTATTGAATTTAGATAAGACTGAGCATTTCAAACATAGCTCAGGTATATAATATCCTCTTTCTTTAGCTTCTATTAAGAATTCTATTGCATAGATAGTTGACATACTCTCTCTTGTGAACTCAACAGTAAGCAAAGGCTCCATTTCTTAATTGATAATTGTTATTCAATTTAGCAATTATAGTTTAATTTCATTCTTAGCATCATTTTCTCAACTAAATCAGTAGTTAATTTGTCAATATATAGCATTGATAAACCTTTTTGAAGATATTTGTTCCAAAACAAAATATGGATAATCCATCAATGATTTAATTAGTTTTTCAATTCCTAATTTTTGATAGCTAGAAAAGAGTTATATTAGATTTAATACTTCCATTGATGAAATCTTTGTATTCATCCATAGATAAAAGTAAATTCTTGATTAGGTTCTAGACAAGAGATTTTTCAATATATTGATAAGGATAATTAGTATCAACATTTAAATCTATACTATCTTTAAAACTATATTTACTTGATTTGAAATCTATATCTATCTTAGTTGTTCCAACTGTGTCTGGAGCATCTAATTCAAAATAATAATTTTTCATTTTGTCCATCTTTTTACATTAACTTTTTACTATATGTTTTTCCATTATAAGTTAAAGTTACTTTCCTGAATCTCCAATAGCTTTTTCTATAGGGAATAAAGTTACAGGTACAGTAAACTTATCTCCTACTTTTAAAACTCTTGGTAGAACTATCAACTATGACAGGAGCTTTTTACTGAAATTGATTTTTCAGCACTTCCATAGCTTTCATCAGAAACAGCCACAACAAAGACTCTCATTTGTCCAAAGAAATTAGGAACTTTTTATATTTAGCTCAGCATCACCATTTTCATCACTTTCAGCAACCTCTGAATATAGTTAGATTCTTAAATCTTTGAGCTTCCCTTGTAATTGAAGTTCATCTTTTTGATCGCTCAGCAACCTTTGCTCTATCTGTTGCCTCAGCTACTGCAAATTCTTCATAATCTCCTCCACCTGTCTTTAATCTATTCATAACTTTGTCAGAATATTTTTTTCTATGATATTAGAGAAGTTATCAAAGTTTTTGTACTAGTTTAGCTCTCTTTTCATAGAAGAATTTGTATGGATCAGGTTTTTATAGTCAGTTTTTCTTAAAAACACCTTCATCAACAAGGAAAAACTTCATAGTACATTTTTCTTTTCTTTATTAGAAAGTTTAATATTTAAGTCACCTGCAGGTAGAACTTCAGTCTTAGTATCAATATCAATAGTAAGTATCTAGATTTATCTTCAACCATTAATGGAAGAGAAGCGTATAATCTAAGTGGTTCGTCATTTTGTTTGTCAACATACTCTTTTTGGAAAACTGATATACTAACATAAGCATTAGGGAAGAAATCTTTTTCAATAACTATTGTTTCTTCATTTTTCAGTTGAAGTTAAAGTTTTCCAATATTCTTTTATAATTTTTCCATCTTTTTCTATAGTTACTAGAGCTTTTTGAACCTATAGAACCAGTGTATTTTTATCTAGCAATATCACCGATGTCATATTTTTCTTTTATCAGTTGAAGCCTTTAAGTTTTCAATTGTCCCAGCTTTTTCTTATCTCCATAGTGATAGTTATATACGAAAACTCCTGAACTATGACCCTGTTTCTTCGTCTTCAATTTCAATAAAGTTTACTCCATCAACAAGACTAGAAACTTTTTAGAATTTCAGCATCAGAAGCAGAAGTAATTTCTCCTTCTTCTAATAGAGTTGTTTCCATATTTTCTTTAAATGACTTTTCATCATCTTCATAGTAGTCATACCACCAGTTATTTTGCTTGTTATACACTCTGTATTTTTAATTTTTACCAGCAACTGGGCTATCTGTTTTTCATTTAATAAGATATATTTAACACTAGCTTCATTTCCATTTTTGATCTAGTTTTTGTACTCCAACAATTTTCTATTGATAATTGTAAATACTTTTATTTTCAGTGCTATACTTCCACTAGCATCTTGAACATTTACAGTTGTACTTAAATATAGATTTTTATTTTGCAATGCTTGTGGCATTTCTAATTGTAACTCAAGCTCTCCACTATCATCTGTCTTTGTTTCTGTAAAAATTTCTAAATTGATATTTATAATTTGAAGGGTTAACAAAACAAAGTTTTTATATTTTTAGATCTTGCCTCTTCTATAACATTATAAAGTCAAAAGTTTACATTTGAATCTGATCTAGTTTAGCTCCACTTAGGTATTTTAAAGTCAAATTTAAATTTCATTAATCCATCTTTTTATATCAGCTTTAGAGTATATTTTATCTTCATCAGCTTCAATAGCTATAGAATTTTGCGACCTTAGATTCTATAAATACTTTTGTGTTACTTCTTTTTCCACCAAACTTAATAGTTAAAGTCCAAGCACCATTTTAAAATCATTTACATCAGTCTTAATCTTAAATGTGTAGAAACCATTTTTGATTCTTTACTACTTCATTATTTATTTTATTTGAACCATCCGGAGCAGTAAACGAGTATTCGAATGGATGTTCATCATTTATTTTTCTTTACTTCTAGCGATTAAAGAAACATTGATTTCATCTCCAGGTCTGTAATAACCTTTATCTGTGTAAGTATAAAGTTTTAAATCAGAACCTTCTACTGAACCACCAATATCGAAGTCAGCATAGTTTATTTTTGCTATCACTTAAGTAAAGTCACGTTAAACCTCATTTCCTGATTTTACTAAAAATATAATAAACATTTTCTAAATTAACTTTGATCTCATATTCTCCATTAGAATTAGTTGTACCTTCCTCAAGAGTTTGATTCTTAGAATTTATAAATTCAAGTTTTGCACTTCCTATTGGATTTAAAGTATTAAGATTTAATAATTTTATGTCCAATTTAGAATCGTTAGAGTTAGCAACTATACCTATATCAGAAAGGATAATTGTCTTTAGCTGCTTTTAGCATAAATTGGCTGATCTTCATAACCAAAGCTAAGAGGCTTCTCCATATTTTGCAATATCATAGTCTATGCTTTCTTCACCAACAGATGTTAACTTCACATAATAAATACCTTTAGTATCTATTACTCCATTTAAGTCTATACTATTTTTACAACTTCATCTTCTTTTGCTTTTTCAATTTCATATTCTTTTTGAGAAAAACAACATCACCTATATCTTCTTTTACACTCAATCTAAAGAATATTCATTTTGAACTTAATTTTAAATATTGAGTTATATTATTGGTGTATATTTTCACAATTTCTAATTTTACTTTTTAATATTAACTGAAATTAAAATTAATTTTTCTTATTATTTACAGAAGGTAAAAACATTTCCATAATCTGCAAATGCTAAAAGCAGGTTGTTTTTACCAACATATAAAATTATATCTCATATAATTCATTTGATTCGTTACTGAAACAGATTTTATCCCCTTTAGAAACCTTTACAGAATAAGGAACTTCTTTTTGAAATCTCCCTTTATAATAATTTTTTCTACCAAAAGGCATAATAGTTATATCCCCATCTAGCCCTTCTACTTCAATCAGTTTGTTAAATTCTTGGTTTTTATCAATTTCATCAGAAAACATTATAACTAAGTCTCCAGATATATTGAATCCAGCATTGTTAACATAAAGCATATCTTGGAAATCATAGTTTTGCTCTTTGTTCAGTTTGCCCTTGCTCAGTCTGTGGCTTTCTCTTTATCATTTTTGGACAAGCCACTAAAGCTATCATCAATAAAGATAAGGCAAAAATAGTTTTTAGAAATTTTTCATTTTTCTCCTCCATATTATAAGCATTAATTCTTTTCTAAAAACTTCTCTCCATAATTTGTAAATTTTTGATTACCTATCCCCTTAATTTTTAACATTTCATCTGTTTGTTGGTTTTTCTCAGCCATCTCTATAAGAGTCATATCAGAAAAATTATATAGGGGAGCAATGTTTTCTTTTTTGAGATCTCCTTTCTAGTGAATTTAATTCTTTAAATAAAGTATTTTCATAATAATCAAAATCAATTTTTCATTTTCTTTCTTATTATTTTTATATTATCATTTAAAATTTCTTTTATATTTTTACCTAATTTTAAAACAGGAAAACTCCCTGCACTTTGTATTAGATATTTTTCAGAAATCATATAGTTTATAAATGATTCTATCCATTCTTGTTTATCTTCTCTCATTATGCCAAAGGTAGAGATTTTATCAAGCCCCTTATTCAGCATTTTGGTATCGGCTTTTCCATTAACATATTAGACAGAGTGGATATACCTAAACTTTCCTTTGTTCTTCCAACTGCTGAAATAATTTTCTTTGCTTCAAGTGAAAAATCTTTGATATCTTTTTGCAGTTTTCACAAAACCGCAATAGTTTCTAATCATTTTTCACAAAAATATTTTTAAAAATAAATTCTCTGTAACAAGTTTTTAATTCAGCATACTCTATCATTTTATTAAAAACTTTTTAATTTTTGTTGAGATAGTCTTTATCTTTTTCTACCTTCAGATTCCTTTTCCATCAAAAATCTTTGTATATCTCTGTCTTTCTCATTATAGATGAGAATAGCTTCAGATTTACCACCATCTCTTCCTGCTCTTCCAGCTTCTTGATAATAACTTTCTAAATCAGCAGGAATGTTAGCATGTATTACATATCTTATATTAGATTTATTTATACCCATACCAAAGGCATTGGTTGCTACCATTATTTCAACATCATCATTTAAAGAATAAATTTTTGATTCTTTCTCTTTCTTCCTTAGTCATACCACCATGATATTTAGTGACACTTCTATCAAAACTTACAAGGTAACTATAGATATCATCTACATTTTTCTGGTAGAACAGTATATTATTCCAGATTTACCTTTTATGTTTTTCTTAAATAATCTATGATAAAAGGTTTAGAATCTATATTTAAATCTTTATCAAGTCCTGTGTTATCAATCACTTTAAAATAGATATTATCTCTATTGAAATTATCAACAAAAACAAAGGGATTTTCAATTTTTCAATTTATCTATGATATCTACCTTTATTTTTAGGTGTAGCTGTGGCAGTAAAAGCTAAAGTTTGAATTTTTACTCCATCAGTGATATATCTGATAAAATCTGCGATTCTTAGATAACTTTTTTCTAAAATTTTTCACCCCATTGGGATACACAATGGGCTTCATCTACAACTACCATTGCAATTTTTATGGTTTTTATAAAGTTCAAAAAGCTTTTATTTTCTAATCTTTCAGGTGAAATATACAATAATTTTGTCTGTCCTTTTTATCTTAAAAAGAATTTTATTATATTCATCACTAGTTAAAGTTGAATTTATATAACTTGCCCTCTATTCCAATTAATTTTAGGCTGTCAACTTGGTCTTTCATCAAGGATATAAGAGGTGAAATAACTATTGTTAGTCCTTTAAAGACTAAAGCAGGGACTTGATAACTATAGATTTTTCCAGCCCCCGTTGTCATTATTCCTAAAAACATTTCTTTTTGCAAGATAGTATCTCATTATTTTTTCTTGTCCTTCTCTGAAATTATCATAACCGTAATATTCTTTTTAAAATTCTGAGTGCTTCTGCTTTCAATTTTAATCCCACCAAAAATACCATTGTATATTTTTATATAAACCATCTACTAATTTTTCAAATGTTCCACAACATTGTTCAACTAAATCATAACAAAAAGCATATTGTTCAATTGCCAATTTTTAGCTTCTTCCAATGTTTGAACAGGCTTTTCAACATAGAATTCTATTTCATCGTAAGTTATGCAGCAGGAACTGCTCCATACTTTTCATACCAATATTTAGCAACTGCTACCTGTTCTGCTGGAAAAGGACACTCATTATAGCCACCCATTCCAAAATAAGCTAAAACTTCATAAGGCTTTGTTGTAGGAACTTTTACTAAAATAACATTATCCTTGAAAATTCCCATCATAATCAAAAAAACAGTTGAAAGTTCTAAATTACTTTTATCATCATCATCAAATTCATAATCAATTTCTGAAAAGTATTCATCTATATTTTCTTTTTAAATCATCTGTATTTTGCCCTTGAAATTTTTCCAAAAATTCAATAGGATTAATATTTTTAGCTTCTTCAAGATTTTTATTAACTATATCCATCATATTGTCAGTATCTTCATCTTCCATATTTATTTCAAATGTTTCAAGTAAGTTGTCATCAAGAACTAAAAATACTGAGTATATCCTTTTTCTTTACCATCTTTATATGCAGCTAGATACTTTCTTTGAAACTTCTTCAAAACTATCAGCTTTTATTTCTTCAAATTCAAAAATTATATAATTCTTTAAAAATTTTCTATATTTGACATTTTTCACCTCTTTAAAAATTTTATTCTTTTTATCCCACCAAAAATACCATTGTATATTTTTATATAAACCATCTACTAATTTTTCAAATGTTCCATAACATTGATCAACTATATCATAACAAAAAAAGCATAATGTTCTACTGCTAATTTTTAGCTTCTTCTAAAGTTTGAACAGGTCTTTCTACATAAAATACTATTGTATCATCAGTTATAACTGCTGGTACTACTCCATATTTTTTCATACCAATATTTGCAACTGCTACTTGTTCTGCTGGAAAAGGACATTCATTGTAGCCACCCATTCCAAAATAAGCTAAAACTTCATAAGGTTTCTCTGTGAACTTTCACTAAAAATAACATCATCTTTTAAATAATTATCATGATCAAATAAAGTTGAAAGCTCTAAATTATATTTTTCACTATCATCATATTTATAATCTTTTTCTGTGAAATAATCATCTATACTTTCTCTTGAATCTTCTGTATTTTTCTTTTTGAAATTTTTAGAAACTCAACTGCATTAATATCTTTGTATTTTTCAAGATTTGATTTCACTATATCCATTATGTTATCTGTATCTTCATCTTCCATATCTATTTCAAATTTTTTTCTAATAAGGTATTATAAAGAACTAAAAATACGGGTGTAAAACCTTTTTCTTTTTCTCTTTATAAGAGGCAAGATATTTCTTTTCTATATCTCTATAATACATATCTGTATCTTTTTATTTCTTCAAATTCAAAATTATATAATTCTTTAAAATTTTCTATATTTGACATTTTTTCACCTCTTTAAAAATTTTTATTTTTAACTCCACCAAAAATACCAGTGTACATTTTTATATATAGCACTTGCTAATTCATCTAGTGTATCATAACATTCCCAAAGTAAACCATAGCAGAAAGCATATTGTTCAATTGCTAATTTTTAGCTTCTTCAAAAGTCAGAACAGGTCTTTCAACATAAAATTCTATTTCATCATAAGTTATGGCAGCAGGAACTGCTCTATACTTTTTGATACCAATATTTGACGGTAGCTATACCTTCACTTCCCATTCCAAAAGTAAGCTAAAATTTCATAAGGCTTTGTTGTAGGAACTTTTACTAAAATAACATTATCTTTTAAATTTCCTTCATTATTAAAAAAATAGTTAAAAATTTTTAAATTATTTTTGTTGCTATCATTAATTTCTATAATTATTTTTGTAAAATCTTCATTTACATTACTTTTTATAGAATCAGCATTTTGTTCTATAAATTTATTGAAAAAGCTCAATAGGATTAATATTTTTTTAGCTTTTTCAAGATTTTTATTAAAAATATCTATCATGTTATCGGTGTTTTCATCTTTCATACTTATTTTCAAAAGTTTTTTTAATAAATAGTCATCAACAGTTAGAAACACTGGTATATATCCTTTTTCTTTGCCATCTTTATATGTAGCTAAATATTTTTCTGAAGCTTCTTCAAAATTATTAGTTTTTATTTCTTCAAATTCAAAAATTATATAACTTTTTAAACTCATCTATATTTGACATTTTTCACCTTTTTAAAGAAATTATTATTTAATCATATTGTAGCATTTTTCTTTATTTAAAAAGATTTATTTTGTTCTAAATTGTTTTTATTTTTTCTCAAAATCAAAACTATTTTTTTAATAATAATTAGGTCTTTTTCCATACTTTTTCTATTAAGTCTTTATTTATATCAGCTCTGAACCTCCCACGACTGACACCCTACGAGTGCTAGAGTTGTGGGGTTCCAAAAATCTTTAAAAATATTTAAAAATTTTCTAAGAAGTTTGATAGCTTTTACACTCACCCTTATTCTTTTAGGTGTGTTCAGCTCACCTCTATTGTATAGGACACTTAAGTCCACAACTTTACTTTTTCTTAGAATATTTAATGCTCCATTACAATCTGCATTTATAAGTTTACCTGCGCTTGTTTGATATAGTCCTCTTTTTATTCTTTTTCCACTAAATATATATTCTGCAGATTTTTCTTTATCATATATTGGAATTTCATCTCCATCAAAGAAACTTGCTTTTTGACGTATAACTCTCTTCTTGTAGTTTAAATTTATTCCATATATTTTACATAGATATATTAATTTATCTCTTAATTTTCCATATGGTATATTTACAAAGTTCTGATTATTTATACTTCCTATATTTGAATTTCTTTGAAAATCCTCATTATATCCTAGAACTAATTTTTCCTATATCATTATTAAGACAATAATTTACAATTGTTCTTGCTGCTTTTTGAAAGATAATCATTTATACGATTATTTCTCTTTCTAGTTATTCTCTTTTGTCTTAATGTTGTGCGCTCAATCTTTGCTTATCTTTTTATACTTTGTAATTTTGCATTTATCTTGTTATAGTATTGATTTGTTGATTTTAATTTTCTACCATCTATTATAAATGAAGCTCCAGTATTTGTAACACAAGTACAAAAGATTGTCTCATACCTAAATCAATTCCTAGTACATTTTTCTTTATTTAATTCCTTTGAACTTCTTTCTATCTCATAAATGTATTGAATTTCAAAGTACCTAGAATGTTGTTTTGGTATTATTCTAATCTCTTTTTATCTTCTTGCCTTTTAATACTGGTGGTAGTTTTATTGCGATTTTCTATGTGTCTTTCTAAATGAATTTGAATAAGGAACTATCAGCATATCATCTTTTAATCTAACAAAACCTATAACAAGAGTTGTAAAACCATCTTTAGCAAGATAATTAGGTAATTTTTATTTTTACCATTATATTGTTCATTCTTAGCAAGTCTTAAAAAGTGCAAAAGAATGATTTAAAAGCTTTTCATCTACTTCTTTTTTAAAAATTTGTTGAGCCATATTAGAATTTAACTTCTTGTAATTCTCACTATTTTTTTAAGTATTTTTATAGTTTTTCATTGTAACTTAAATACTTTTTTTATTGTTAAAATAGTGTTGTTCAACATTGTATATAGCTTGATTCTTTAAATTCTTAGCTATATGGCACAAATATTTTAAGTTTTTAAACTCTTTTTACTAAGATGTTTTACTTGTTGTTTTAATGTTAAATACATATATAATCACCTCCTTTTCATCAGAGATATTATACCATATATTCTACATTTATATCCATTAAAAAGTAATGTTTTTATTTATTTTTAAAATATTTTTAAAGTTTTTAAAACCCCACAACAGTGGGAAAGCGTCGTTCACATAAAGTGCGCTACTACCTATGCAGTTCTCTCTCATGAACTATGAACTTGTTATCTCTAACAAGCACAGACTATATCTTATCCATAGTGTATCTCAACACCTTAGGGCGAAACCACTTCCAATACCAATCGCTTGTATTGTACTCCTCTCACGAGGGATAGTCGTTGAACTTTCCTTTTCAGGCTTAGCTGCTGATTGTCTATTATCATAATGTTTAGGATTTAACCTTGCACCATCTAGTATATTTTTTTCTGCTTTCGCTACCATCACACTTACTACCATCTCCTCACTTGTTAGGATATTATGTTGTGGTTATACTAGCTTTAAGAGTTCCCAGCAATTCAATTTCTTTGTTGCACGGTTTTACTCTGCGTCTACATACAAGTTTCTCTATATGCTTACTAAAATCTTCGTGCAATTCATCTCATGATCTAACACCCCTACGAGTGCTAGAGTCACGAGTGTTCTTTGCTACTATTTAATAAAAATCTCTTTTTCTTTTTGCTCTTTAGCATATTTAAAAGTGTTTACAGTCCCACCTTTTATTCCACTTTCTGCTATTATTATTCCAGAAGTTAAGGCAGATTGTAACCTGTCTCTTTTTAATAAGTGAAAACATAGAAAGTTCTTGTTGAGGTATCAGTTCAGACAATAAGAAACCATTGTTTTCTAAAAATCTTCTCAGCTAAGTTAATATTTTCTCTAGGATGAATCTCTAAATCTAAACCTTGTCCTAAAATGGCTCCTGTTCTATGTAAAACAAGTTTCATGTCCCACAGTATCTATTCCTAAAGCTAGACCACTTATATTATAGATATTATGCTAGATAAGTTCCAATATCCTTAGCAAAGTTTATTCCTTCTTGAGAAGCTTTTTCTTGTTCCAACTATTGCAAAAGCCTTTTTCTAATTCTTTGTCTATAGGTAAAGTTCCTTTTACAAAGATTACATAGGGACTTTCTTTTTATATTCATTAGGCTTTTTGGATAATTTTCATATGAATGATAAAAGATATTAATATTTTTCTCTTCACAGATTTTAAATATTTTTCTATTTCAAATTTAGAAATCATCTTTATCAAAAAATATCTAAAAATTTTTTTCTGTATTTTTCTTCATTTAGAAAAGTTACTTAAAAATTCAATCTTATCTTCTCTATTTAAATTGAAAAATTAAGATTTTTCTTTATTTGAAAATTTAAAAATCTTGTTAACTAAATTTTGTATACCTATGTCATATTTTGAATTTATAATTGAAAATATTAAAAGTTCCTCTTTACTATACATATCCTTTTTACTTTTAATTATAACATGAAAATAAGTTATTATTTTAGAAATTTTTATCTTAAAAATTAAAAATATCATTACTTAAAATACTGCTTGACTAAAAACAAACTATAATAGAACAGATAATTATAAAATGAATTGATTTATAGAATGTGAGGGAGATTTATGAAAAAGATTTTTATTATGACTTTATTTTTGGTGATTTGTGTGAATATTTTAGCAAGTCCAGTAGATAAAAAGTTATCCTAATGGAAGTATTAAACTTGATATAAAATGGAAAATAATGAACTTTATTATAATTCTTATTTTTATAATGCTAGTTATAATGAAATTAATCCTATTGGGATGATTTTAAAACTATTGGCTTATTGAGTGATATTCAACACTTTAAATAAAAATTACTCTAATAAAAATATGACTGCATCAATATCACTTAGTATTTTTAGAAAAAGATAAACTCACTATAACTTCTAAATACTACAATAGTGATAATATTATACAAAAAGAAATAGTTGAAGATAAATTTGTTATTAAAATAAAAATTATGATGAGTATGGAAATTTACTTGGTGAAACTGAAAAATGAGAATACATACTATGCAAAAACTTATGATAAAATTTAAAATCTTATACAGAAATGGAAGTTTTTGATTTAACAAAAATGAGATAAATTTTAAAGGTAAAAAAGAATTTAGGTTACAATGTTTCAGATTCTTATGTAATGGAAAGTCATTATGTTATTAAAAATTTAAATCAAAAATCTCATAGTTTCAAATTTAAGTAGCAAACAATTATGAAGATATTTATAAATGGCTAGTGAAAAATTTATGACAATAGTTACTCTTTTAAGTATAAAGAAAAACTTATAAAAATGGGGAAATTAATTGATACAAAAGAATATGATAGTTCTAATATCAATGCAGATACTTTTAAAAATATTTCTAAGAATGAAGTTCAAAATAGTAATAATAATTTTAGTAATAATTCAAATGAAATCAAAGGAGTTTCTTTTAAATAAAAATGATAATTCAAGTGAAAATAATAGTTTTTGGTATTATTGTATAGGGGCTCTCGTAATAGTAATAATAATTTTAGGTATCTATAGATTATTAGCTTTTTCCTAAAAACTAAACATTTAAGTTCTAGTCAACAAATTAGAATATTTCAAATATTAATGAAATATAATGAAAAATGATAGAGATCTATTTTTCAGCTCGTAGAACAAATGGAATAGGAACAGGATATTATAGAGTTCGTTCTATGACAGTAGGTTATGATAAAGTGTATATTTATGCAAAAGGTATTTTCTATTCTTTTTATGCCAACTCCAATTATTTTTGGGTTATCTTCTTTGTTATGATAAAAAGCATATCTTAGCTAGTTTTTCAGAAGAAACTTTTTCCAAAGCAGAGATAGAAGAGACTGTTTTATTTTTCTGAACCAAAAACCAAAAATTATAATTGATTTTTATTGTTTTTGATGTTATTCAATGTTGCATATAGATTTTTGGAATAGGATTTGTCAAATTCTTTTTATAGCTTTTGTTGTTTTCAGCGGTGTATCTTGAAAAGTTTTTCAATGGAAGTATTTTTATGGCATTAAAAAGTAGATTTAGTAGTTATTTTTAGTTCTATATTAGGAAATCTTTCTGGCTATCTATCTTGTGTTTTTAACAAAAATTGAAAAATTTTAAAGGATTGAAAAATAAAGAGTAAAATTAATATTCTAAAAATTATTTTTAAACATTTAAGAATTAAAAAGAAATTTATAAATAATATATATATAGCAGAGAGGAATTTATGAAAAAGATATCATGACTTTATTTTTGTATTTTTGTATGAATATTTTTGCTTATCCATCAGACTTTTAAAAGTTATCCTAATGGAAAGATTGAAGTAAAAATAGATTGGGATAAAGGAAAAGGATACTACGATGCTAATTTTTATGATGGGAAAAATAATAAAGTAAAAATCTAAAAAGAACTGGGAAGATTTTTGGAGATATTAATTCTTTTTCAAGAGTTTTATAATACTTTAAAAATGAATATTCAAATCAAAAATAATACTATTAGTAAATATTACAAATGAAGAACATCCTATTGGATTGTCTCTTAATGCAAAATTTTTATGATTCTAAGAGAGCTCTTATAAGAGAAGCTAATAATGATAGATTTTATCATAATACTACAATATATGATAATAATGGAAATTTATCAAATAAAATTGAAAATAATATTCAACAAAATGAGATTACATTTAAAAAGTATGGTAAAAATAACAACCTTTCAAGTGAGATATCTATTTCATTTGACTACAATGAGGTAACAATGAAAGGATATAACAATAGTAATATTCTTATAGTAGACAGTTTTTATACTCAAAGGATTTAGAGATAACTAATCTAAAAAGAACATTGTCTAATTTATTTAAAAATGCTAATTACCAAAATGTACTTGATGGTTATGAAAAATTTTTATAATGATAATGGAGATTTAGAATCAGAGAAAAACTTATAAAAATGGGAAATTAATTGATACAAAAAGAATACAAGGTGAATAACTTTGAGGAAGACTCTGCAAATGATATTAGTAATCTTGATACAAATACAATTAATAATTCAAATTTAAAGAATAATAAATGGAATAGAATTTTTGATTATTTAAATACCCTTCCCTAATATATTAAAATGGGTTATTATGCTTGTAGTTGCTATTATTGTATTTGTAATCAACACTTTTATAAAGAAGAAAGAAAAATGAAATTAAAAGATTGAAAAAGAGAAAATGATAGAAAGTGTAGAATATTATTATAAAGATACTGATAATGAAAAAGTTTTATATCGTAAATGGTTTACCTGTGAATAATATAATGTTACATTCTTACAAATATAATGATTCGAATATAGATTTGTATATAGAGTATAAAGAAAGGGAACACCTTATCATATAAAAATTAAAAACTTATTCTACTGAATATAGGATATTAATCAATAGAATAAAAATAATAAATTGAATCTAATTTTACTATAATTTTTGGTAATAAAGTAAGAATAAAATCAGTAGGAATATTTAAATTACCTCCTTGGTTATATGGTAATATCTATTTTTATGAAGATAGATTAGGATTTAGTTTTACATAGCTGTATTCTATGTGAAATTATTAATAACAAAGACTTAGAAAATGATGACTTTGATAAAGAAGTTAAAAATATTTTTTCCATTCTTTGATAAAAAGTATATATTGGTTATAGAAATAGATACTTAGTATTTCTAGAAGAAATAATTTTGAAAGGAGATATTGAATACTATTCTAATATTAATGAAATTACAAGAGAAAAAGTTGAAATAATAAATAATAATTTAAATGTTAAAGAAATAGAAACCTTTTATGAAAAATGAAAATTAATAACTTAATAAAAATACTTATTATTAAGTGAGTAGGAAATCATATGATATGGAGGAAAGATTTATGTTGATATATACTATAATTTTAATTACTTTATTTATTTTTAATTTTACCAACTTACTTTAGTATTATCAAAAAGAAACTTATAGTGATTTTTATTTTTAAAAGATATAGAAGGTAGAAAAATTTTACTCAATTCAAGAGAAAAAGATTATGTAAAAATTACTAATAATTACATATATAAAAGATTATAATAATACTTTTTAATCTTATATATATTTTAGAATTGTATTTTTCTTTAACTTTTACTTTTTAATTTATCTAATCCTTTTTCTATTTTAAGAACAAAAATTATATATTGGAAAATCAAAAATATTTCTAAAATTATTTTTACTTTTTAATAGTAGTACTATTCTTTTTAATAAATAGTGTTAAAGTTAATTTTTATTATATAGATAGAGAAAATAACAAAACTCTGTATAGAAAAAAATTTTTATTTGGAAATTTTTAAAAAATGAATGGAAATATAAATTATAAATATTATAACAATAAATATAAAATGATTATAAAAAGTTAAATTTAGAGATGGTATTCCTATAAATATTGAATTAAAAATGGGGAAAAAAATATTGTGACAAAATTTACAATATATGAAATTATTGATGATAATTTTAATGTTGAATTTATTACACTTATTAATAGAAAAATTAACTTTTTTAAAAAGGAAATGGATTAATGGAGTTTCCAGGGTGGTTATATGGAAATTATCACAATGAGAGTAAAAAGATTTCTTCAAATTATATTTTTAATATTTCTTGTAAATTAGAGAGAATACTAATTTTTGATATATACTTTAATAATATTTTCCGTGGATCAACTGGGATTGAAGATTTTAATGCTTCTATTATAAAGGGAAATGTTGAAAATTATTATACAAATGGAAATTTAAGAGAAAAAAGGAATATAAAAATAGAGATGGATATATTAATGAAAGTTTTTCATGAAAATGGAAATTTAGAGTATAAGTATTATCCTGAAACACAAGAAGAAAAATATTTTTATTCAACAGGAGAATTAGAAAAAAAGTATTATTTATCAAGATATAAAAATTATTTAGAGTATATTATAAAAATGGAAAATTAAAAGAAAAAGAGAAACAAATAAAAAGGAAATGGAGTATTTAAAACTTATTATGAAAATGGTATATTGCAAGAAATTGGAAAACTACAAAGCTTGAAGAAAAATGGAAAAATTTAAAAAATTTTATCAAAATGGTAAATTAGAAGAAATCGGAAAATATGAAGATGAATATATAAGAGGATATATTGAAAAATTTTTGAGAATGGAAATCTTAAAAGAAAAAGGGAGATATATGAGTTTGATAAAAGAATTTTTGTAATAGTGATCCAAAAATTCAAGAAAGTAGGAAAATTTGAATATTTCTATGAAAATGGAAACATAAAAAGAAAAGAGAAGTATATAATAGATGGGGATGGAAAAGATGGATTGTTTTGAGTATTTTTCAAAGGAGGAAAATTAATAGAAAATTATAAAGATGGTGAATTGATATGAATAAAGAAATTTTTGAATTAGTTGATATTTTTTTGAAAAAGCCAAAAATAAATTTTTAAAAAGAAAAAGAAATAGAAATAGATGTAAATGAAAGAACTTTATCAGCAAGACTGATGTTTCATTTAGAAAAGTATACTAGTAGAAAATGAATTATATAAAGAAAAATATAAAAATTATTCTGTTGATTGTGAATACAATAGAGTGAATGAAAATAAAATGAAAAACTTTGAAAAGATATGAAACTTTTGAAATAGATGATAATTCAGACAAAGTTAGAAAAATTTTTTTCCAGATATTATTTTTCATAAAAGAGAAGATAATTTAATTGTTATTGAAATGAAAAATCAACTTCTAATAATAAAAATTGTAAAGAAAAAGATAGAGCAAGATTAAAAAGTAATGACTAATCTTAATGATCTCAAATAAATTTAATTATGATTTGGGAGTATATTTCGAAGTAGATACAACAGGTAAAAATAATCATATCATTGAGTTTTTTTGTTGATGGAAAAAGAGTATAAAAAGGTGAAGATAAAAAGTAAAAGATTTCAACTATATTAAAAAGCTAATCTTGAATCTTATAAAAGTTTCAAAATTAGCTTTATTTTTATTATTGAATATTCAAATACTTTTTATAGCTGTTTGTAATAAATTAGAGAAATTTATGGAATGCTTTTTCAGCTTCATCATTTAACCATTTAGGTATAGTCAATGTTTTTCTTTTTACTGTTTGATTTTTCACTTTATCTATAATGGGTGTTAGCCAAATATCTATATAAACTAAAAAAATTCATTGTTTTTCTAAATTTGGTTTTTGTTAATGTTGGTTCAGGTACTTCTAAATTATTTTTTTAATAAGCTAAAAATAGTTCCTTCTAGTACATCCTTAGCATTAATTATGACTTCTTCTATGCTTTCTCCGTCTGTAAAACAAAGCATCAAAAATCTTTAAAATTTGCATAATATATGCCATCTTCCTCATAAACTACACAAGGATAAATATATTTTTCTTTCATGATTATCTCCTCCTTTAAAAAGTCTAACAAGGCTAAAACTTTAGCCCTGTTATTCTCTTGATACTAGCTAGTGTCCCATTAGGTATATCTTTTTGGTACACTTTTACAGGACAGGTCTTACCATCCTTAATATAAATTTCGTGAGAACCTGTTGTATGATCAAGTTTCCCAACCATTTTCGAGTAAGATTTTTAACCAATACCTTGTAAGGTATTATATTTGACATCCGAACCTCCTTAATTTTTGAAATAAGTACTATATCTTTCTGTCAACCTCCTTACAAGAAATATTATACGTATTTTTTTACACGTATGTCAATATATATAATATAAAAACTAATTTTGATTCTTAAAAAGTTTCAAAATTAGCTTTTTCCAATTTTTAGTAATTTAACATTGTATCAATAAATTCTTTCTAATATATACAATCTTTCCATATCATGAGTTACTTTTTGATATTCATAAACTTTTTACTTCATAAACTTTAGATAAACTCTTAGGCTCCTCTTTTCCTAAAAATATGATTTCTCTTTCATCAGGCATATTTTTATTTAAAGTTTTTTATTTGTTTTCCTAATTTCCAAACATCTTCAATATCATAAGCTTCTGCATATATAGGATCAGAACTTTTTAAAAATTTCCTCATCTATAGGTATTCTAAATTTTAATAGGTTATTTTGCATAAACTTACTTTCAAGTATCCAAGAAGAACTAAAAATTTACAAGTAACATAGTTAAACCTGAAAAAAATTATAACCCTTTTTGCATAACTTATCTCTGTATAACCAACTGCGAATAGAAATAAGAACAAAAAGATGTAAGGCAGCATAAAGAAAAAAATAATCCAAAAGAAATCTCTTTCTTTATATAACCAAAATAAGTTAAGAAAATTAAACTTGCAAAAAAATTACAAAAAGTAAAAAAATAGTTGTTGTATTATAAGTAAAGTTTTTCTCTCTTTTTAGTTCAGCATAAGTTTTTCTAAAATAATATATACATAGTTGTCCAATAGTTATAGATGATGTCAAAATATAGGTAGACCATATCTTTTCTTTTTTTCATTTGTATGATAGATATAAAAATTAGAGATAATATAGTCCAAAAGCCAAAAAAACTTTTTCTTCTTTTTTTCTCAGGTATTTTTAAAGATAACAAAGATAGAGAAGAATAGCCAAGAACCCATATAGACAAAATAATCTGTATAGAAGATAAAGCTACGGTGATGTTTTGTTGCCCAAGCATTAACTTCATCTTTAACAATAGATAAAAAGAAATCTCCATGATTAAAGAACATAGAAAAAGCCCAAATTAACGAGAGAGCAATACTAATAACTAAAGTTAAAAGAACAAAAAAAGTTTTTTTCTTAAATATTTCTTTTGGAAAAATAATATAATGAGCAAGTAAAAAGGAATAAAAAGAGAATAAAAGCCTACAGGTCCCTTACTTAGAAAAGAAAGAAAAAAACAAGAATAGCCATTCTATATAAATTTTTCTTTGCCCATCTCTTACATATAGGTAAAAAGCTAGAGAAGCACAGAAAGCAAAGGTATAAGTATAAATATCCCAAGTATTTTCTGCTCCTAACTTTATAAACATAAAGGTAGTCAATAAGACAAAAAGAACATAAAAAGGCAAATAATCTATCTTTTATTCTAATCATACTTCTATATAAAAAAATAAAACTGTAAAAAATACAACAAAGCATATTTGGTATTCTTAAAATAGCCTCTGAATGAGAACGAGTTATCATCATTACAATGGCTGTTAGCCATGTTGGTAATGGAGGATTTTCAAAATAAAAAAATGCCCATTTACTGTTGGAGACCACCAACTAGAATTTTTCTAGCATCTCACGAGCTGCTATAAAATTTCTTGCTTCTGCACTATCTATTTCTCTTATTGCAATAATTGATAAATAAGCAAAAAGTGAAAGAACTACTAAGACAAATATATCTTTTTCTTCTTGTTGAAAACATTTCAAAATCTCCTTATATTAAAACGCTTACTATATTGTCAAAATCTATTATTAATGTATTACATAGTTACTATACTTCATGAGTATGTAACTGTGATTTTAATCAAGAATAATTCTGTTTCTAATTTATTTTTCATTTTCTATTATAACATAGATTTATTAAAAATTGGTTAAAATCTAGTAAAAAAATTAATATTTATGATATTATGGGTGATGGAGATGAATAAAATATTTAATAATTGAAGATGATAAAAATATACAAAGATTATTATCGTTAGAATTAAAAACACAAGGGCTATATGGTAAGTTCAGCTTATGATGGAGAAGAAGGACTAGAGTTATTTACAAAAAAATTCTTATGATGTTGTTTTTATTAGATTTAATGTTACCTAAAAAAATCTGGAAAAAGAACTTTGTCAAGAATTTAGAAAAGTTAACAGATACTCCTATTATAATTACAACAGCTAAAGACAATGTTTTAGATAAGGTTGAACTTTTTAGATTTAGGTGCTAATGATTATATCTGTAAACCTTTTGCTATAGAAGAATTATTGGCTAGAATAAGAGTAGTAACAAGAAATAGAGAAAATTCTAGTGATAAACAAATATATTTTTGAAAATGAAATAAAATTAGATTTAACAACTAAAAAAAAGTATTTATCAATCAAAAAGAAATAAGTCTTACAAAAACTGAATTTTTAATTTTAGAATATTTTATGAAAAAAATAGAGCAATCTCTTGTTCAAGAGAAAAATTCTAACTGGAGTTTGGGGCTATGATTTTTGATGGTGAAGAAAAAAATAGTAGATGTATATATTAATTCACTTAGAAAAAAAGATGGATACAGAAAATAAATACATACATACTATTCGTGGTTTTGGTTATATATTTCAATATAAAGAGGATTAAAAAAATGAAAAAGATATCTAAGGAATTATTAAAAACATACTATTGGGTTATATTTTTGTTACTGTATTCTCTGTTTTTTATTATAATAAACTTTTTCGAGTTTATCTTTGGAAAGAAAATGAAAAATGATATAAAACTTGTAGAAGAATATATAGAGTATGAAATGACCGCTTTAGATGAAAGAACAGATGTATCTTCTAAGTCAAAAGAAGAAATTTTAATGAAAATAGTTGAAGAAGCTCCTAAACTTCGTGATGTGTACTTGGAAATAATTTTATAATAATAAAAAAATATGCTAAAAGCACCATACTTACCAGATAGGAGACATAACTTTTTTTAGATTATTATTCGGTCACAAAAATTTATCAACCTGATAATTTTAATGAAGTGAAAGTTAATATAACAAGAAGAAATGTTAGAGATAGAAAACTTATTATAAATGCCTTTGCTAGTTTTGTATTCTTTTTACTTTTCTGTCTATTTATAATTATTAAAATTCAAAAAGAAATTTTTTGATAAATTTTAAAAATTCAATAGACAATTTAAAAATTTTTACTCAAGACTATGATTTTTAATTCTAAAATTAAAATTCATAATGAAGAAAATTTTATTGAATTTAGTATTTTACAAAAAAATCTTTTAAGAACATGTTATCAAGACTTGAAGAACAATCTCAATCACAAAGTAATTTTGTGAATAATGCTTCTCATGAATTGAAAACTCAATCTTTGTTTTAAAAGGTTATGTGGATATGCTTAATAACTGAGAGAAAATGATAAGGAAGTTCTTGATGAAAGTTTGATTGTTTTTAAAAAGAAATACAAAATATGCAGGACTTAACTGAAAAACTTTTATTTTTTTAGCTAAAAGTAAAAAAATTTAGTTGTAGAAAAATCTGTAAATTTAGATACTATTTTAAAAAGAAACGATAGATAATTTAAATTTTGCATATCCTAATCAACTTATAAATTACAGTTCTTCTGAAATTTTTATAGATTCAGATGATGCTCTTTTTAAGACTACTATTTAAGAATTTAATTGAGAATGCAATAAAATATGGAAATAATAGTCCAGTGAATGTTATATTAGAAAAAGGAAGAGAATAAAAAGTTATAATAGAAGATTTTTGGGCTAGGAATATCAAAAGAAGCCCTACCACATATTTTTTTGAAAAGATTCTACAGAGAAGATGAAGCCAGAAATAGAGAAATCAAAAGTTATGGTTTAGGACTTTCATTGTAAATGAAATACTATCTTTATTAGATATTGATATTCAAGTTGATAGTGAACTTGAAAGGAACAAAGATTACATTGGAGATGTAACTATTTTTCATAATTTTTGTTACCATTTCTTTTAATTCAGGTACAACTTCTTTTTCAAACCAAGGGTTTTTCTTCAACCATCTAATATTTAAAGGTGAAGGGTGAACTATAGGGAAAAATTTTGGGAGATATTCTTTATAAGAATGAACAGTCTCTGTTAAATTTTTCTTTAGTTCGCCCTTTTAAATAGAAGTCTTGTGCATATTTTCCAATCAATATAAATAATTCAACATCAGGAAGTAATTCTAAAATCTTATTATGCCACTTTTTCTCCAAAAATCTTTTTCTTGGTGGAAGATCTCCACTCTTCCCTTTACCAGGATAATAAAAATCCATAGGAATAATAGCAAGTAAATTAGAACTATAGAAAGTCTTTTCATCTATACCAGTCCAAAGTCTTAATTTATCTCCACTTTTTATCTTTCCAATACAATTTATTTTTCTTGAGCTTTTTAAACCAGGAGCTTGTCCTACAATTACTATCCTTGCTTCCTTAGGAGCTGAAAAAAAGAGGATCGATACCTTGTTCAGTATATTTTTTTATTTTCCTCATCGTTTTTTTATATCTTCAATTAATTTTTTTAATTTTTCATCTCTAGTCATATTATCACCTATTTATATAAAATATCAATTTATGATTTATTTTTATTATATCACTTTTTAAAAGGTGAAAGTAAAAAGACATTATAATTTTTATTTTTGAATTATAAATATAAAATCGTTCTTTTTAAAACAAATAAAAATTAAAAAAATTATAAAAACTTCATAAATTTGTTGACATATATATAAGCGTGTGTTAATATGAGTTGGTATGTAGAAATCAAGTGTTTTTAATAATTGATTTCAGAAAAACTAAATATTAGAGGAAAACAGGAGGAAGTCATGAAAAAGATCTTATCTTTAATTTTTATCACTTTTCACTTTACTTTTTAGTTGCTTGTGGTGGAAAAAGAAGAAGCAGCTAAAGAAGGAGAGAAGCTAAAAAGAAGCAAGAGTTATTAAAGTTACTACAAAAATTCGTTGATGATGAACAAACTGCTAAATCATTAGTTAAAGTTGTTGAAGCTATCAATGCAGAAGTAATGGAAGCTTAGAATTACAATTATTCACAAGTGGAACTTTACCTATAGGTAAAGATGGTATGGAACAAGTTGCAAATGGTTCAGATTGGATATTAGTTGATGGAGTTAACTTCTTGAGAGACTATATTCCAGATTATAATGCTGTAACTGGTCCTATGTTATATCAAAGTTTTGATGAATATTTAAGAATGGTAAGAACTCCATTAGTTCAAGACTTAAATGCTCAAGCACTTGAAAAAGGAATTAAAGTTTTATCATTGGATTGGGTATTTGGATTCAGAAATATTGAAGCTAAAAACCTATAAAAACTCCAGAAGATATGAAAGGATTAAAATTAAGAGTTCCTACTAGCCAATTATATACTTATACTATAGAAGCTATGGGAGGAAACCCAGTAGCAATGCCTTATCCAGATACTTATGCTGCTTTACAACAAGGAGTTATAGATGGACTTGAAGGATCTATCTTAAGTTACTATGGAACAAAACAATATGAAAATGTTAAAGAATACTCTTTAACTCGTCACTTATTAGGAGTATCTGCAGTATGTATTTCAAAAGAAATGTTGGGATAGTTTAACTGATGAAGAAAGAACTATAATCCAAGAAGAATTTGATAAAAGGTGCTCAAGATAACCTAACTGAAACTCAAAGATTAGAAGATGAACAAGCTCAAGCATTAAAAAGATAATGGAGTTACTTTCCATGAAGTTGATGCTGAAGCATTCAATAAAGCTGTTGCACCAGTTTATGAAAAATTCCTAAATGGACTCCTGGAATTTACAATAAGATTATGGAAAATCTTACTCAAATCAGAGAAGACATTAAGAATGGAAAATAGTTATTTATTAAATTTTTATTTATAGGAATGTAATAGAGGCTGCTGCATTTAATTTTGCAACAGCCTGTTTTACACCTAAAAGAGAGGCTTAGAATGAAAGATTTTTAAAAAAATTTGAATTATATGTAGGAAGTGTATTCATTTCTATAACAACTGTTGTTGTTATCATGAACGTTTTCACTAGATACTTTTTAAAGTTTACTTACTTCTGGACAGAAGAAATTGCAGTTAGTTGCTTTGTTTGGACTATATTTTTAGGAACTGCTGCTGCATATGAGAAAAAGGACTAATAGGAGTTGAAGCTATTGTTGTTCTTTTACCTGAAAAATTAGAAAATGTTGTAGAATTTTTAACTTATATTTTACTTACTGTTTTTAAGTGGACTTATGTGTTTATTTAGTTTAACTTACGTACTGTCTTCATCAAAAAAATAACTGCAGCTTTAGAACTTTCTTATGGTTATATTAATATTTCTATTGTAATAAGTTTTCGCATTGATGACTTTATATTCAATAATTTTTACAATAGAAAGTTTTAAAAAGCATTTTTTTAAGTAAAGGTAACTAGTAAGGGAGGAAAAATGGAAGCTTTATATCCAGTTATTGTATTATTCGTATTATTCTTTTTGAATATCCCAATAGCTTTTTGCTCTAATGGGATCGGCATTATTTTTATTTTATATTCTTAAACACAACTATGTCTATGGACATGGTTATACAACAATTTGTTACATCTGTTGAATCATTTCCATATTTGGCAGTACCATTCTTCATAATGGTTGGATCTGTTATGAACTATTCAGGTATAAGTGAAGAACTTATGAACATGGCTGAAGTTCTAGCTGGACATATGAAAGGTGGACTTGCTCAAGTAAACTGTCTATTAAGTGCTATGATGGGAGGAATTTCTGGTTCTGCCAATGCAGATGCTGCTATGGAATCAAAAATTCTAGTTCCTGAAAATGATTAAAAAGGTTTCTCAAAAGAATTCTCAGCAGCTGTTACAGCAGCTTCATCTGCTATTAGCCCTGTTATTCCACCAGGAACTAACTTAATTCTTTATGCATTAATTGCCAATGTTCCTGTAGGTGACATGTTCTTAGCAGGATATACTCCAGGAATCTTAATGACTCTATCTATGATGATAACAGTGTATATAATCTCTAAAAAGAGGATATAATCCATCAAGAGAAAGAATGGCAAGACCTAGTGAAATTTTTAAGACAAGCTATAAAATCAATTTGGGCTTTGGCTATACCTTTGGGATTATTATGGGAATGAGAATAGGTATCTTCACTCCAACAGAAGCTGGAGGTTGCAGTATTTTCTGTTTCTTAGTTGGTTTCTTTGTATATAAGAAATTAAAACTTCATCATATTCCTGTAATACTTATGGAAACAGTAAAAAGTACAGGAGCAGTTATGATAATAATTGCCTCTGCTAAAGTTTTCTGGATACTATATGACTTTTAGAAAGAATTCCACAATTTATAACAAATTCTTTAATGGACTTTACTGATAATAAATTTGTGTTATTAATGGTAATAAACTTACTTCTTCTATTTGTTGGAATGTTTATAGAAGGAGAGCTGCACTAGTCTACTTGCTCCACTTTTAGTTCCTGCAGTTAAAGCTTTAGGTGTAAATCCATTACACTTTGGAGTAATATTTATAGTTAACATAATGATAGGAGGATTAACTCCACCATTTGGTTCTATGATGTTTACTGTATGTTCTATTGTAGGAGTACGGCTAGAGGGATTTATAAAGAGTATGAGCATTTATAGTTGCACTTTTTAGTTGTTCTATTTGTAGTAACATACTCAGAATCTATAGCATTATTTATACCAAATCTATTTTTAAAATAAAAATAAGAAGGGCTATTGCAACTAAAAAAACTTAGTCTAAAAGTAAAAATAAGTAAGTTACGAATGTAGATTTTTAGATGAAAAAAATCAAATAGAATGAGCCGAGTAAACTCGACGTGTTTGAAGCTGACTTGTCAGCAAGTTGGTCAGTACAGCGAATTCTTGATTTTTATCGTTAAGAAATCTACTCAGTAACGAACTATTTTTACTTTTATTAATTGCAGTAGTCTTTTTATATACTGGAGGATATGAAGGACTTAAAAAGATATAAAATGTTATTTGCTAGATATGGACGGAACTATCTATTTAGGAAATGAATTAATAGATGGAGCAAAAAGAATTTTTAGAAAAATTAAAAAGATATAAGATATATATTTTTAACAAATAATTCATCAAAAATAAAGATAAGTATGTTGAAAAATTAAATAAATTAGGAATAGAAGCTCATAGAGAAGATGTTTTTAGCTCAGGTGAAGCAACTACAATATATTTATCTAAAAAGAAAAAAAGGAGCAAAAAGTATTTCTATTGGGAACTAAAGATTTAGAAGATGAGTTTGAAAAGGCTGGTTTTGAATTAGTAAGAGAAAGAAATAAAGATATAGACTTTGTTGTTTTAGGTTTTGACACAACTTTAACTTATGAAAAATTATGGATAGCTTGTGAATATATAGCAAACGGAGTTGAATATATAGCAACTCACCCTGATTTCAATTGTCCTTTAGAAAATGGAAAATTTATGCCTGATGCTGAGCAATGATGACGCTTTATAAAAAGCATCAACTGGAAAAGAACCAACAGTTATAGGAAAACCTAATAGACATATAATAGATGCAATTATAGAAAAATATGATTTAAAAAGAAATCTGAACTTGCAATGGTTGGAGATAGATTATATACAGATATTAGAACAGGAATAGATAATGGATTGACTTCTATCTTAGTTATGAGTGGTGAAACAGATAAAAATGTTAGAAGAAACAATTTTTCGTACCTGATTTTGTTTTTGAATCTGTTAAAGAAATAAAAGAAACTATAGAATAAATTTGAAAAATATACTATAATGTATAAACGTATCAAATTTTAAAAATAGTTAGGGAGGAAAAATTATGGAATTATTAAAACTTATGAGTGATAGATACACTTGTAGAAGATATTCAGAAGAAAAATATTAAAGAGGAAGATTTAAATAAAATTTTTAGAGGCTGGAAGAGTTGCTCCAACTTCTCATAATAACCAACCACAAAGAATTTATGTTGTAAAAAGTGAAGAAGCAAAGAAAAAAATTAATGAAAGATTTTGCATATAATTATAAAAGCTCCTTGCTATTTAGTTTGTGGTTATAATGTAGATGAAGTATGGAGAAATGATTTAGATGGAGATAGAGAAAGTGGAGATATAGATGTTTCAATTGTTATGACACATATGATGTTAATGGCAGAAGAACTTGGTTTAGGTGCTTGTTGGATAGGACGTATAACACCTGAACTTGTAAAAAGAATCTAGATATTCCTGAAAAATGTTAAGGTTGTTGCAGTTCTTAGCTTAGGATATCATGAGAAGATGATAGACCTTCTAAAACTACATACTATTCGTAGAAGCAATGAAGAATTAGTTAAATTTTTTTATAAAATTATAAGGCTGTTGCACTTTAATAAGTGAACTGCACCCATAATCTTGGACACAAGATTGGAGGTGCAGTTTTTTGTGAGTAAATTAACAGAGAAGACAAAAATTAAAATATATGAAAGAAGAAAGAAAGGTGAAACTATTCCTTCTTTAGCTAAAAATTTTTGATGTTCAGGAATCTAATATTAAATATTTAGTTGATTTAATTGAAAAACATGGATATGATATTTTAAGAAAAAGATAAAAATAGAACTTATTCTAAAGATTTTAAACTACAAATAATTAATAGAATTTTAATTAATCATGAATCTATTAATTCTGTTGCTATTAATATTGGTTTAGTATCTCCTGGTATTTTACATAATTGGCTTTCAAAATTTAAAGAAAATGGGTATAATGTTGTAGAAAAGAAAAAGGAAGGAAACCTAAATCTATGACTAAAACCCTAAGAAAAATGATAAAACATTATCTGAAAAAGAAAAATTAAACAATTGGAAGATGAAATACTTTACCTAAAAAGCTGAGAATGAATACTTATTGAGAGCTCTAGTTCAAGAAAGGGAGCTAAAAGAGAAGAAAAAGTAAGAGTAATAGCGAACTTAGAGCTAAATATCCTTTCAAGATACATTAAAGATTGCTGGAATATCAAGATCAGTATATTATTACTATATTGATAAAAAGATATCGATGAGAAGAATAAAGATATTATTGAAAAGATCAAAAGAAATTTACTATTTGAATAAAGGAAGATATGGTTATCGCAGAGTAACATTGGAGTTAAAAATCAAGGTTTAAATATTAATCATAAAAAGTACAAAGACTTATGAAGAAACTTAATTTACAAAGTATTATCCGTAAAAAGAAAAATATTCTTCATACAAAGGTCAAATAGGAAAGATAGCTGATAACCATATTAAAAGAAATTTTGAAGCAACAGCTCCAAATCAAAAATGGTTTACAGATGTAACAGAATTTAATTTAAGAGGAGAAAAGTTATACTTATCTCCAATATTAGATAGCTTATGGAAGATATATAGTTTCGTATGATATTTCGCGCAGTCCTAACTTGGAGCAGATAAATCATATGTTAAATTTAGCATTTAAAGAAAATGAAAATTATGAAAATTTGATATTTCATAGTGACCAAGGATGGCAATATCAGCATTATTCATATCAAGAAAGATTGAAAGAGAAGAAGATAACTCAAAGTATGTCAAGAAAAGGAAATAGTTTAGATAATGGATTAATGGAATGTTTCTTTGGTCTATTAAAATCAGAAATGTTTTATGAACAAGAAGAAAAGTACAAGACATTAGAAGAATTGAAGGAAGCAATAAAAGATTATATATATTATTACAATAACAAAAAGAATAAAGGAAAAATTAAAAGGATTAACTCCTGCTTCTTACAGAAGTCAATCCTTATTAGTAAGTTAAATTAATTTGTCCAACTTTTTGGGGTCAGTACAAAGCGACAGCTTTTTCTTTTATATATGATAAAACTAAATGATAATAAAAACTGCATCTGAATGAGTGCAGTTTAGATTTCATCTCTTTAAAGTTCAGGATCATCTACTTGGGTTTTTATAAATCATAGAGAATGTTCCTAAAAACCGTAATCAAAAATAGTTTCATGAAAATAGAATCAAAGTAATAAATAAAAACCATGAGATAGGAGTAAAAAGACATATAAGGAATAGAAGACCTAATAGCAATATTGTTGCTAAGAGAGAAGCAAAATAAATTAATTAAAAATTTTTCACTATATTATTCTCCTTGAATTAAAATTTTTATATTTAAAAACTTTATGAATTTTAATAAAACATATGGTGCACTCAACAGGAATTGAAACCCTGTAACTGATCCGAAGTCAGATGCTCTATCCAATTGAGCTATGAGTGCTTTTAAACTAAGATTAACATATTTTTAATTGATATGTCAAATTTTACTTAACAAATTAAGTTTAAGTCAATTTTAAAAATATTACATAATAAACTTAAATAGTATATTTTTAAATAATATATTGACAACTTAAAATAGTATTATATCTCTTATAGGCATAAAAACAATAGAAGTGAATATACCATAAGGAGGAGAATTATGAAAATTTTATGTGGATTTAAATTCAGACATTGGTGAAGGTTATAGACTTACAAACTAGGAATGGATGAAGAAATTATGAAATGTGTTACTAGTGTAAACTGTGCTTGTGCTTGGCATGCAGGTGATCCATTAATAATGGACAAGACTATAAAAATTGCCAAAAGAAAATAATGTAGCAGTTGGAGCTCACCCAGGATTCCCCGATCTTTTAGGTTTTTGGTAGAAGGAAAATGGTTATAAGTCCTGAGGAAGCTAGAGCATATATGCTATATCAATTAGAGTGCTTTAGATGCTTTTTGCAAAAAGGCAAATGGTGTAAAAACTTCCAACATATGAAGTTACATGGAGCTTTCACAATATGGCAGCTGTTGAAAAGAATTTAGCAGATGCTGTTCTAGACGGTATAGAAGAATTTAACAAAGATATAATAGTTATGACTTTAAGTGGAAGTTACATGGCTAAAAGAAGCTAAAAGAAGAGGTTTAAAAAGTTGCAGAAGAAGTTTTTTGCAGACAGAGGATATAATGCAGATGGAACTTTAGTTAATAGAACTCTTCCTGGAGCCTTTGTAAAAGATCCAGATGAAGCTATTGCCAGAGTTATAAAGATGGTAAAAACTAAAAAGTTACAGCTGTAAATGGAGAAGAAAAATTGATATAGCTGCTGATTCTATCTGTGTACATGGAGATAATCCAAAAAGCTATTGAATTTGTTGAAAGAATAAGAAAAGCTTTAATTGAAAAATGGTATAGAAGTAAAATCATTACATGAGTTTATATAATAAGATGAGGTGTTAAAATGGAGAAAAATAATTTATCGGTTCTTTTTAGGAGCAGCATTTTTAATGGCAACATCGGCAATAGGTCCTGGGTTTATGACTCAAACAGCGGTATTTACAAAAGATATGGGAGCAACATTTGCTTTTTGTAATATTGGTTTCAGTTATAATGTCATTCGTGGCACAATTAAATGTGTGGAGAGTTCTTGCAGTTTCTAAAATGAGAGGACAAGATATTGCAAATAGTGTTTTACCTGGACTTGGATATTTTATAACATTTTTTAGTTTGTCTTGGTGGCTTGGCTTTCAATATAGGAAATGTTGGAGGAGCTGCTTTAGGTTTTTCAAGTTTTATTTGATTTAGATTTAAAAATAGCTGCACTTGTAAGTGGGGCTTTGGGAGTAATTATATTTTTCTTTTAAATCTGCCTCAAAACTAATGGATAAATTAACTCAAGTATTAGGTGCAATGATGATTTTACTTATAGGTTATGTTGCTTTTTTCAACTAATCCACCTGTTGGGTCAGCTGTAAAAGAAACTTTTCGTTCCTAGTTCTATAAACTTAATGGCTATAATCACTTTAATTGGTGGAACTGTTGGAGGATATATTATGTTCTCTGGTGGACATAGACTTATAGATGCAGAATAGTTGGGGAAGAAAATTTACCACAAGTTAATAAGTCAGCAATATTAGGAATGAGTGTTGCTACAATAGTAAGAATATTTCTTATTCCTTGCTGTTTTAGGAGTTGTATCTCTTGGAAATCAACTTGATGCTGGAAACCCAGCAGCAGATGCTTTTTAAAATTGCAGCAGGAACTGTTGGATATAAGATATTTGGATTAGTATTCTTAGCTGCAGCTTTAACTTCAATAGTTGGTGCTGCATATACAAGTGTTTCTTTCTTAAAAACATTATTTAAAGTTGTTAAAGATAATGAAAATTTCTTTATAATTGGTTTCATTGTTGTATCTACTTTAATACTTATATTCTTAGGTAAACCAGTAAAATTACTTGTTTTAGCAGGTTCATTAAATGGACTTATCTTACCTATTACTTTAGCAATTACTTTAATAGCTAGTAAAAAGAAGGAATAGTTGGAAAATATAAACACTCAAATATTTTATTCTATTTAGGTTGGATAGTTGTTCTTGTAACAGCATATATAGGAGTAAAATCTCTAGCAAAATTAGCAGAATTGTTTGCTTAATGGAGGTATAAAAATGGAAAATTCAGTAAAATTTTTATTTTCTGGAGATTCAGCTTTAGTTATAGAGTTTGGAAATGAAATCTCTGTTGATATTAATAAAAATTAGAAAAATGATGGATGATATAAAAAGAAAAATATAGATGGAATAGTTGAACTTGTTCCAACATATTGTTCTTTACTTATTAATTATGATGTTTTGAAAAATTGATTATAATACTTTAGTTGAAAATTAAAAACTTTCTTAAATAACGATCTTGAAACAGCTGAAGGAGAAGAAGTTACTCTAGTAGAAATCCCTACTTTATACAATGATGAAGTTGGACCTGATTTATCTTATGTAGCAGAACATAATAAAACTTTCTAAAGAAGAAGTTATTAAAAATTCATACAGGAACAGACTATCTAGTTTATATGCTTGGATTTATGCCAGGATTCACTTACTTAGGAGGTATGTCAGAAAAAAATTGCAACTCCTAGATTAGAAAGTCCAAGACTACAAATTTATCCAGGTTCTGTTGGAATAGCAGGGAAAACAAACAGGTATGTATCCTTCAATGTCTCCTGGTGGTTGGAGAATTATTGGAAGAACTCCTTTAAAATTATATAATCCAGACAGTGACACACCTGTATATATTAGTTCAGGTGACTATGTAAGATATGTTTCTATTTCAGAAGAAGAATACAATGATATTTTTGAAAAAAAGTAGAAAATAATGAATATAAATTAAATATTCGTAAAATTAAGAGAGGTGAGCTAAATGCCTAGTATAAAAAGTTCACAAACCTGGATTATGTACAACTGTTCAAGATATTGGAAGAATAGGATATCAACAATTTGGTATTCCTGTATCTGGAGTTATGGATGAATTTGCTTTTACAGTAGCTAACTATCTTGTTGAAAGTGATAAAAAAATAATGCAGTCTTAGAAATTCCTTTTTTAGGACCTACATTGGAGTTTGACTTTGATGTGACAATAGCTATCACAGGAGGAGAAATTCAAGCTAAAAATAAACAATCAAGATGTTAAAATGTAGGGAATCTATAAATGTTAAAAAGGAGATAACCTTTCTTTTGGAAGTTTAAAAGTCTGGAATGAGGAGCTTATTTAGCTTTCTCAGCTGAAATAGATGTTCCTGTTGTTATGGGAAGTAAATCTACTCTTTTTAAAATCTAAATTAGGGATGGTTTTGAAGGTAGACAACTAAAGATGGGAGATATTGTTAACTTTAAAAATGTTAAAGTTTATCTAAGAAAAAAATACTTTTAGATAAAAAAATATATTCCTACATATAGTCATAATCAAAATATCAGAATAGTTTTAGGGACCTCAAGATGATTATTTTGAAGAAAAGTTCTATAAAAAACTATGCTTGAAAATAAATATCAAGTTACAAAAGATGCTGATAGAATGGGTATGAGATTAGCAGGAGAAGTTATAAAACATAAAGATAAGGCAGATATTATATCTGATGCTGCTGTTTTTGGTTCTATACAAGTTCCTGGGAATGGACAACCAATAATCTTATTAGCAGATAGACAAACAACAGGAGGTTATACTAAGATTGCCACTGTTATAAAAAGCAGATTTACCTAAACTTGCTCAAATGCTTCCTAATGACACTATTGAATTTAGTCTTATAAATATTGAAGAAGCACAAAAAGAGTATAGAGAATTCTATAGAATTTTTAGATGAAATAAAAAGAAAGTTTTTGTAGTGAAACCAAGAGTTTCAGACTGAAAAACAATTATATGTGTTTAAAAATTATTTGGAAATAGAAGAAAAATGATAATATATATAAAGGTGAATTTTATCTTAAAACTTAATATAAGTTTGAAGGTGGGATTCACCTTTTATTAAAATAATATAGAAGGAGAAAAATGAAAAGAAATTTCAAACTGAACAAAAATCAAATTTTTTATGGGGACTTATTTGTGTAATTGGAGGGGCTTTTAGTAACATGTGCACTATACTTTTGGTATAGCAAGATTAGGGAGTTTTTAGTTATGGGCTTCAGCAGTAGGAGTTACAATTTCAATACTAGGTTACAATCATTTTGTAAAAGAGCAAGTAGAAGCTTAGGTCTTGTTTTAGGGAGTAATCTTAAATGCTATAGGAATAATCTATGGAGCATTTTTAGATCTTTGTGCTATAATAGGAAAAGAATATGGAATGTCAATGTCTCGAATTAATATTTGACAAAAATCTATTAAAGGAAGCATTAGCAGAAGCAAGTTTCTGGAAATATCCAGCAATAGGAATAGCGATTATGTTATTTATTGCTTTTTCAAAATAGAAAAGGCAAGTTTCTCTGATCAAATGACGATGATGATGAGGATGACGATGAATAAAAATCCATAAAAATGGGATAAATACTTTTTAGAAGATGGTAAGATTCTTACCATTTTTATTTAGCTAAAAATATTCAAGTTTATCAATATAGATGAGGCTATGTTATAATAAAAGATAGTAGAATTGTTTTAAATAAGGAGCGAAAATGAAATACAAATTAATAGTTTGTGATATGGATGGAACTCGTTAACATCTAGTCATAAAATTTCTGACCATACAGCAAATATTATAAAAAGATTGAAGATAGCGGTGTAAAAATTTATGATTGCAACAGGAAGACCATATCTTGATGCAAGACATTATAGAGATAGCTTAGAATTAAGATCTTATTTAATAACTTCAAATGGGTGCAAGAGCACATGATGAAGATAATAATCCTATTGTTGTAGAAAATATTCAAAAGAATTGGTTAAAAGATTATTGAATTATAAGGTGAGGAAAAGATATACATAGAAACATCTATCTTGATGACGACTGGATAATAGAGTATGAAATAGATGGGTTTAGTGGAATTTTCATAAAGAGTCTGGTTATGGATTTAATATAGATGATTTAAGTAAATATCAAAATCAGAAGTAGCAAAGGTATTTTTTTCTAGGAGAAAATAAAGAAATAGAAGACTTAGAAAATGAAAAAGATTTTTAAAGATGAATTAAGTATAACTGTCTCTTCACCTTTTTGTCTAGAGTTTATGAAAAAGGAGTTAATAAGGCTGAAACTTTGAAAAAAGTCTTGAAAATTTTTAGATATAAAAGCCAGAAGAAGTTATAGCATTTGGAGATAGTATGAATGACTATGAAATGCTTAGTTTAGTCGGAAAACCTTTTATAATGGGTAATGCTAATAAAAAGACTTATAGAAGCCTTACCTAATGTAGAGTTATTGGAAATAATAATGAAGATGGAATAGGAGAAAAATTACAAGAAATTTTTAATGTAGAACTATAAAAAGTAATTTTCTCCTAACTCCTTGCCAGATAGTATAGTAAAAAAACAGTTCATTGCTAGCTAAATTTCTTAACGATAAAAATCAAGAATTCGCTGCAAATTAGGAAAACTCGCTATGCTCAGACACTCCCTACATTTGCTCGGCTCATTCTATTTGATTTTTATCTAAAATTTAGAATGCAGATTCACTTGTTTTTACTAGTATATTAATAGCATAATTTACTTATTTTTACATAAAAATTTTCAATAAAAGAAGATAGAAGGAGCGATACAAAGAATGTACGATTTATATGATTTCCCTTTATACAGACCGCCTAGTGAGGCTTACAGTTTAATTATTCAAATTACACTTGGATGTTCTCACAATAGATGTACTTTTTGCAGTATGTATAAGGACAAAAAAATTTGTTATAAAACCAATAGAGGATATAAAATCTGATATAGATGCTTTTAGAGCACTATAAAAAAATAGACCTGTTGAAAAAGATATTTTTAGCAGATGGAGATGCACTTGTTGTACCTACTGATATATTAGTGCAAGTTTTTAGACTATATAAAAAGAAGTTTTTCCCTGAATGTAAAAAGAGTTTCTATATATGGAACAGCTATAGCTATACATCAAAAAAATCTGTGGAAGATTTAAAGAAACTTTATGAAAAAGGGTTTAACTTTAGTCTATTTAGGTGTAGAAAGTGGAGATGATGAGGCTTTTAAAATTTATAAAGAAAGATTAAAAAGGCAGAAAAAGGTAGTTGAACTTTCTAAAAAATTATGAGTGCAGGTATAGATTTATCTATAACTTTAATTGCTGGACTTTTTAGGAAAATATCAAGATAATAAGATGCATGCTATCAATACTGCAAAAATTATAACTGATATATCTCCAAAATATGCAAGTATTTTAAATTTAAGACTTTATGAAGGAACAGAACTTTATGATCTTATGCAACAAGGAAAATATGACTATATGGAAGGTATTGAAGTTTTAAAAGAAATGAAATTAATACTTTCTAGTATGGATGCTTTCTAAAAATAACTAGTCCTATAATATTTAGAGCAAACCATGCTTCTAACTATTTAAACTTTAAAAGGAAATCTTACCTGAAGATATCCCAAGAATGATAAAAGAAATTGATTATGCTATTGAAAAATGAAGCTATCAATGTAAATAATTATAGATTTTTATAAGAGGTAAAAATATGAATATACTTATGGCATTATCTCAACTTGAAATTACAGGAGCTGAAGTTTATGCAACAACCATTGCTGATGAACTTATAGAAAGAGGAAATAAAGTTTATATAGTTTCTGATACTCTAACAACTCCTACAAAGGCTGAATATATAAAGCTAGAATTCAATAAGAGAAGTTTGATAAAAAGAATAGAACATATAAAATTTTTATATAAACTTATAAAAGAAAAAGATATACAGATAGTTCATGCTCATTCAAGAGCTTCTTCATGGAGTTGTCAAGTTGCTTGTAAATTAGCAGGGAATACCACTTATGACAACAACTCATGGAGACAACCCTATACATTTTAGTCGTAAAACTTATCAAGGCTTTTGGTGACTATTCTATAGCTGTCTGTGAAAATATCAAAAACATATGGTAAAATGATATAGGATTTTCTGAAAACAAAACTTTCTGTTATCTTAAATCCTGTAAACTATAAGGAATTAAATTTAGAAAAATTAAATGATAAAAAAAGATTATTTCGATTAGTAGGTAGACTTTCAGGACCAAAAGGAGATGTTGCTCATGATTTACTTAGTATTTTATCAGATGATGAATTATTAAAAAAATATAAAGTTCGTCTTATAGGTGGAAAAGAACTACCAGAAAGATTTGTAAAATTTAAAGAAAAAGATATAGAATTTCATTGGCTATGTTCCCAATATACAAGAGAAAGATTTTTGAGTCTGATCATAGTAATTGGAGCAGGTAGAGTAGCTTTTTGAGACTTTACTAAATAAAATCTTCTTTAATTGCTGTTGGGTGAAACAGAATATATGGGCTTTATTAACAAAGAAAAGTTTAGATAAGTCTTTAGCTTCAAATTTTGGTGATATTGGTTCTATGAAATATCCTAAAGATTGAAAAAGATATTCTTTTAAATGATATTAAAAAGCCTTAGAACTTTCTGAAAACTGAAAAGGAAGAATTAAAAATATTATATTTAATGAGACAAATTTACATAATATAGTTGATAGAATAGAAAAAGAAATATTTTTGAACTATATGTTGATAAAACAAAAGTATGAAGTTCCTGTAATTATGTATCATAGAGTGATAAATAACTCAGAAGATGAAGGAGTACATGGAACATATATCTATGAAAAATATCTTTAGAGAACATATGCAATATTTAAAAGATAAGAAATTATACTGTTATCACTTTTTAAAGATTTAGATAAAATATCTTGGAGAAATAGATTTGAAAAAGATAAAAATATATAATTTTAACTTTTTGATGATGGTTATAAAGATAATTATGATTTAGCTTTTCCCTATATTAAAAAGAATTTGGCTTTTAAAAGCTACTATATTTTTTTAATGGGAAGTTCAACATATAATGAATGGGATGTTAAAGCCAGTGGTGAAAAAGAATTTTCCTCTTATGTCAGTTGATATGATAAAAGAGATGCAGGATTATGGAATAGAGTTTGGAGCTCATACTTTTAATCATCCCTAAGATTAACACATTATCAAATGATGAAATTGAACATCAAATTATAGATGTCAAAAACCTTTTGGAAGAAAAATAGGTAGAGAGATTATAACTTTTGCCTATCCTTATGGAATTTTTAAATGATTATGCTAAGGAAATGGCAAAGAAAGGCAGGTTATACCTTTTCGCTTTTAGCAACAGACTCAGGTTCAGTTTGTCTATCTGATGATTTATATCAAATAAGAAGAATTGCAATTTTTTTCCTAATACTAATCTTTTTAGCTTTTAAAAAGAAAAAGTTGCAGGAAATTATAACTTTTATTAAAAATTAAAAGAGAAGAAAAGAATAGGAGTAAAAAAATGAAAAAAATATTTATTAATAATGTTGGCTTTATTTAGTGTGGTTGCTGTGGCAAATGATGATTTTTAAAGCTTCAGTTACAGCTGCTTATGGAACAAGAACATCTATCTACAAAGGAAGAGAAGAAAATGCAATTCCAATATTCCCTAATTTAAGTTATCAAAAACTTATATCTTAAAGGGACAGAAGTTGGTTTTAAAATTTCTTGATTACTAGAGATTTAATTCAACTCTTTATGTGGATTTATTAGATGGACATTCAATAAAAGGGTTCAAGAATGGATACTGGATATGAGAATATAAATAGAAGAAGATATCAACAAAGCTATAGGTTTAAAAAGCAGATGTGAAACTTAATGAAATTTCTGAAAATCTTACTTTAACACCTTCTTTTAGCATAGGGAAATAGAGGAAGTAAAACAGGTTTAAGCTTATCTTATTTATATATGCCTAAAGAAAATATTATAATAAGTCCTTCAGTAAATGTAAAAATATCTTTCTAAAAATATACAGATTACTATTTTTGGAGTAGATAGAGATGAACTTGGTGGAAGTATAACAAACGAATATACTCCAGATGGAGCTTTTTGAATTTGGAGCAGGACTTTATGGAGAATATTATTTTTACAAAAATATATCAGCTCTTGCCTATGTTAATATGAAACAATATTCTTCAGAAGTTACAAAATCTCCAATAACAGAAGATAGAATAATAACTAATGTTGGAGCAGGTTTAAAATATACATTCTAAAAAGGAGTGTGATTTATGGATAAAAAGAATTAGTAAACAAAATAAGTTATCTTGTATCAAAGAAAAAAATCGTGACAAGCTTATGCTATTATCAGAGAAATTTGAAAAGAATAATAATTATGAAATGATTTTTGTGTATCTGCACAAGGTTTTATTAATGTTTATCATTATAGAGATAGCTTTTAAAAATTCTTGAAAAGATAAAAAGAGTATTCTAAAAATGCTGAGTTTTTGTGCCCTGTTATGCAATAGCTTTATTTAATTCTGAAAAAGAAAGATATATCTTTCAATGGTTTAAAAAGCTAAAGAAAAAGGCTTAGAAGATCTTAGTGAAATATCTAATGATTTTTCAAAAAGTATTGATGATTGGATAAAAAGGCAAAATTTTTGGGGACCAATAAGAGTAGAAGAAAATAGTTATAAAGAAGATGAATTAGAAACTTTTATTATGAAAATATGAGTATAAAATAATTTGTAATATACATTTTAAAAAGGAGTATGCCTTATGGGAAAAAGATGAACTTATAGGTAAACTAAGTAATTTTATAAGAAAAGAAAAAAATTTCAAGAAATTAATGAAATTATCAAGAAGTTTAAAGATGAAAAATAAATTATGATATGGTCTGTTTTTCTTCACAAGCTTTTTATAAATATGACTGAATATAAAGAAGCTTTTAGAAATTTTTAGATAGTATTAAAAATAGAGTATTCTGAAAATGGAGAATTTTTGTATTCGTTATGCAATGGCTTTTATATAATTCTAATAGAGAAGATGAGGCTCTTGAATGGTTTAAAAAGGCTAAAGAAAAAGGGAATAAAAGAGATTGATGAAAACATCAGGGAGATATTATCCTAAAAAGTATTGATGATTGGATAAAAGAGCTGAGACTTTGGGCACCAAGAAGAATAGAAAAATAAATTTTGAAAAAGAGTTAAGAGAAAAAGAAATAAAAACCTATACTAAATGTAAGTTTTGATGAAAGAAGTACTAAAAGGTTTATGGTATCATGATGAGTTTTCTATAAAAGAATATGTAGGAAAAACCTGCAACAGATGAAGATTTTGAAAAAAAGTTGAAAAGGAGTTGGGATATCGTTTACCAGATTCATATAAAGGCATTAATGAGAATTCAAAATGGTGGAGAGCTTAAGAAAAATAATTTTCGAAGGACCTTTAAAAAGAAAGTTGGACAAAAGGGATTTTGATGTTAATGATATATATGGTAGATTCTTCTAGAAAGATACTCACTTTGTGGAGAGTTTGGCTCTAAATTTTTGGATAGAAAATGGAAATATCCTAATATAGGAATTGCTATTTGTGGAACTTCAAGTGGAGGACATGATATGATTTTTCTTGATTACTCAGATTGTGGACCAGAGGGAGAACCTTGTGTGGTTAATATAGATCAAGAAGGAGGTTATGAGATAACATATTTAGCAGATAATTTTAAAAGATTTTATAGATGGACTTTTTACTAGCTTTAGATGATGAAGTGAGGATGATTAAAAGTGATGATTAGTAATAAAACTAAGGGTGTATTTTTGGATGTTGGTATCCGTATTAGGTTTTACTTTTATGGGTATAGCAGTGAAAAGTATTTACCAAAAATTCCTACTTATGAGAAAGTATTTTTAGAAATTCAGTGAGTCTTATGCTTTCTGCCTTTATTTCTATTTAGAAAAAAGAATCTATAAAAGTAGAAAAGAAAATATTCCCTTTTGTTTTTGGAAGATCATTCTTTGGCTTTTGTTGGTATGGTAGTAAATTTTTATGCACTGGAAACATTTAACTATGGCTGAAGCTAATATGTTAAATAAACTTTCACCTGTATTTGTAACAATTTGTGCTTGTATTTTTTTAAAAAGAAAAGTGGATAAAAAGCAGGTTATAGGAATAATTTTAATGCTTTTGGCAGTTGTGTTTTGTAATAAAACCAAGTTTTTTTCACCAGAGGTTATTCAAGTTTAGCAGGACTTTTTCAGCTAGTACTTGCGGGATTTTCTTATACGATAATTAGATATTTGAATGGAAAAGTAAAGTCAGAAATTAATGTATTCTACTTTTTCACTTTTTATCAGTTATCTGCACTTTCCCACTAATGATGATGAATTTTTGTAAAAGCCAACTTTAAATGAATTTTTAATTCTTTTTAGTAGGAATAGAATTTCTGCTGCGATGGGACAATTTGGACTTACTTATGCCTATACTTTTTGCACCAGCTTCAGAAGTTTCAATTTACAATTATGTTATCATTATAACAAGTATGTTTATGGACTATATATTATTTAGTACAATTCAGATTTATTCAGTTTTATAGGTGGATTTATAGATTATGACTACAGCAAATTTATTTATATATACATAATAAGAAAAAAGATAATTATTGAGGGTTAGCTCTAAATGAACCCCAATTTTTAATTTTTATTCTTTTTAAGATTTACTAACATCCAAATTAAAAATATTTGAAATAAAACTTGACTTATTGGTAAACTTGCCCATAAACTCCAAGTAAAACCATAGAAAAGGTAAAAATATTAAAGTAAAAAAAGCAGAAATACTCTCATTATTTTTTTATTGTATTTGAAAAATAAAAAGGAATTAAAATAAAGAATAAAAATAGGTATAAGAAAGCTAATATTCCATTTTGAACAAAGAAATCTACATACATATTATGTAACATTGCAAATCTATCTTCATTTAAAAAAATTCTTGTCTTAAATGTTCATCTTGCACATTTTCATCAACATATTTTTTTAACATGAGGATAGATATTTTATAAGTCCCTATCCCAAATATAGGATTTCTCTTTAAATATATGTTTTCCAGCTTTCCACATAACTATTCTATCTTCATTACTTTATATTTTTGGCTAGTTTGAAAAGAGGTTTTTAGTTTTATCATATATTCTTTAGGAAGAAAAATTCCTGTAAAAAAATATAATAACTATAACTATAAAAATAAACTTAATATATCTTTAAATATTTTAAATAAAAAGATATAAAAAGATTGTAATGAATAGTGATATAGCTCCCATTCTACTTCCACTTCTTCCAAGCACTATAAAAGGTAATATAGAAGCTAAAAGTAAAAATATATTTTTTTAAAGTTCTCAGAAATTTTTCTCAAAAGAATATATTAGTGTGTACATCCAAGCCATCAATAAAATTACTCTAATTCTTCCTAAATCATCAAGTAAAGTATAGAGATAGGATTCATTGTATAAAAATATTGTACTAAGTAAATTTGGTAATCAAAAATATTAATATATTGAATTTATCTTTCTTAATATTCACTAAAAATGGAAACATCGTTATTCCATAAAAAAATTTAGTATTTATATTAATGAATTTACTCATTCCAATCATACCAGCTGAAATATAATTCCAAAAGCAACCTAAAATTAAAATTAATAAAAACATTCCATATATTTTTTTATTTACTAATTTTATTATATCTTTATTAATACATATATATAAGAATGACACTATAAGAAGAAGATATCCAACTTTCATATTTAGTTTTGAACTAAAAAGCTGAAAAATATAAGCATAACTAATTAATTCACCTAAAAATTAATTGTTTCTTTTTATCTTTATAAAGCATAATTTTTCCTTTCAAATTAAATTTTTCCAATTTAATTCTTTTTACAACTCTTTCAATTTGATTTTTTTAAAAATTCTTCACATTCTTTTTGTTCTAGGTTCTTCTAAATAAATTCTACTTAAATTTCTTATTAACCTTTTTAAATTAGTTGTTAAAAAAACTATTTATCTTATAATCATCAAAAGTCAGTTAATCTAAGAATTTCTTCATTATCTATTAACATACCACCAGTATTATAATCTGTTGGATAAATTTTATTTTTTTATTAATAGTATAAAAAAATCATAAAATTTTTGTTATTAAGTCTTTATTTTTTTCAAAGTCATTGACAAAAGTTTTTCAAAAGGTTTGTCCACAATCCTTTGTGACAATTATTGAGACTCTATCAAAAAGATATTCTCTTAATTTTTATATTCTAAATTCACATAAGGGATATTTAATTTTGCTAGATATTTACAGACTTTTTCATAATGTAGAGCTCTGTCTTGATAAAGTCCAAAGGCAATTCTTTTTCTCCTTTTTCCATAGGAATATATTTTTATATAAAAATCTTTACCTTCAAATTTCTCTTTATAAACAAGAGTTTTATCTTTTATGATTGCTTATACATTCACCAAAGTCTCCATGTTCTTCTAAGTATTTATCAAAAATTGATAGTTCATTTTTTAGCTCCTTAAATTTTTCCAACCCCTTATCTCTTAATTTTTTTCTTAAAGTATTTTTATTTTTCAATAAAAGTCAATCTTTTGAATCTTTTTCATTGAATAAGCCAAATAGTAAAATAAATTTTTTTCTTGTAAGGATATGTCATTTCCTCATAAGAGTCATATTTCATTGTTATCATATCATAATGAGCTCTATAATTTCCAAAAAAACATTTTTCCTTGAGTATCTAATATATGAATTTGTTTATTTTTCTACTAAAAAGTTTCCAGGATTAAAAGTCACCATGATAATAACCTTTAGAATGAATTTCTTGCATTTTTTTCTACAATCATATCTAAGTTTTCTCTATTATCTTCACCTTCAACATACTCCATTATGAAAAATGAAGAAACGATAAATCCATACTTTCTTTTATTTACTGCAACTAAAGGTTTAACAAACTCTTTAAAACCCATATTTATTAAATTATTTATATTTACCAAAGTTGTAAGAGATTCACCTTTTTTAAAAAGAGTAGTAACTTGTCTTTGAGGAATTCTAAACTCATTTCTAGGCTCTTTATATACATACTTTTTTTATTGTTTACTTCTATTATAGACACATAATTTCTTTTTGTATTTTTTAAAAATTTGATACGTAGAATAATCACTATCTATTACTTTTAAAGCTAAGTCTAAAAATTCTTTTTTTCATAATAATAAATATTCAATTCCTTGTATTTTTTTCTAAATTTAGTTTTTAGCATTTTATTCCTTCCTAAAATTAAATAAATTCTTAAAATAATAATTTATTAATTTAGCTATGTGTTTTGGATGTTTCTTCCACCAAGGTAGGTGCTTTATATTTTAAAAAAGTAAACTTTTTGGATCCAACTTTTACCCCCACCAATGTATAGCATAGGTATTTTTCTTTTATACAAGTTTCAGTAAATTCTTCATCGTGGTTAAATGGATAAAAATATTCTCTAGGATATATATTTATATTATTTTGTTTATATTTTCCTTGATACTCTTCTTCAAGAATATCTCAGTTAATATATTAGTTATTATATGTAATGAGAGATTTCCAGATTTCATCCTGATAAAAATTCATACATCTTTTCAAATACTTTATGTTTTGGAATGACTCCCAACTATACCAAAACTCATAGTATTCTCATTTTCATAACCAAGAAAACATATCAGTATCGAGAAGAGGACTTATATCTTTTATAATCTCCATATCAGTATCTAAGTATATTCCACCATAGTTATATAAAATTTTTACTCTCACATAATCAGCAACAAAAGCCCATAATTGTCTTTTATAGCATTCTCTAAAAACTTGTTATTTTTTAATTCTTCTTCAACATCAAAATTTGTTTCATTCCACTCTATTATTTCGTAATCAGGTAGATTTTTTCCAACTTTCTATACATTTTAAAACTTTTTCTGGTTTAGCATTACCAAACCATACATAATGTATCTCTATCATGGCTAACCTCTATTGTTTTGTCTTTTATTCCAAAATTTTTCTTATTTTATTTCTGAAAAGCCTTCATTTCTTTTCTTTTTCTCTTATAAAAGGATATTTTCCACTTATTCTCAATTTGAATTTTTCTATATCATCATCTGAATAAATACCAACTCTAACTATCTCAAACAAATCATCTGAAAAACAAGCTGGTACCATCTTCAGTTGAAACAGCAAACTTATAACCTACCTTTTTACAATATCTCTAGATTCTTTTTGTACTTCTTCCCCATGGGTATGCAAAGGAAATAGGTTTTATATCCAGTTATCTCTTCTATTATTTTTATTTGAAATGTTTAAAATCTTCTTCTATGGTTTTTAAATCTACATTGGGCATATCCAAATGTTTAGTTGTGTGACCACCAATTTCAACTAAATCAGAAGCTATTAATTCTTTGACTTCTTCTTTTGTCATTAAGTTAAATCTTTTTCTCTGTTTTCAACATCTGTATCCCACTTGTTATAAGTTTCAGAAGTTATTAGAAATAAAACCATTTTTCATATTATATATAATATAGGTAAAAGCATTTTTAAGTTGTCTTTATAACCATCATCAAAAGTTATGATTACATATTTTTATCTTTGTCAAATCTTCTCTTGTACTCACCATTTTGTATATCTTTAAAAGTGATACTAGTGTAGCTATTTTTCACTTAGATATTTCATTTGCATCTCAAAATTTTCTTTTGTGACATAAGTATCATAAAGCCAATCTCACTTTTATCATCTATGACTCTATGATACATCAATACTGGTAAATCTTTTCTATCTTTATATGCCAGTTTATTTTGTAAAAGGACTTCTATATCTTCAGTATTCTTAGAGTTTTTCCGTATAGACAACTGGTATATTTAAAAAGATGAATAAATATTCAATAAAAATTATTTTTCCAATATACAAAATTATTTGAATATCCTTCTCATTTTTAAATCTTTTAATTTTTATAAGAATATTCTTTCTGTTTTAAAAATAAAGGTTATATTATTTGAATCTTTTTATAATATTTTTATCTTTCATTATTTTTATATAAAAATAAGTATATTCATAAAAATTCCTCTTCTATTTTGATTTCTATCACTTTGTATTTATCTTCACCAAAAAGTTTTATCATAACCATATTCACATCTATAATTTTTTTCTTTGATATTTCATTTTTCTTTGTCTATAGTAATCTTCATTAGGGCTTCCATTTTGGACTTGCAGCTTTTATGGTACATATGTATAGGATACATTTTTTCATTTTTAAATACAAAAGTTTCTCCACCATATTTAAAAATCTATTTCCAAAATCATCATCTTCATAGCCATAGCCTATATATTTTTCATCTAATCCATTAATATTGATAAAATCTTCTTTTAAAAAGTGAAAAATTAGACCCTACTATTTTTGCACCTCTTGATCTTAATTTTAATTTATATAGAAGATTATATAATTTTTCTTTATTTACAATTCCATCTTGCTCTATCTTTTTGCATTGTCAACTAAATCATAGATTTCTTTATAATCAAATTTTTTTAGTATTGATAAGTTCTTGTATACTATCTTCTAAAGAGCTTCCTAATGCCTCTGAAAATATCATTCTTTTTCTTTTTTTCTTGAGTTGTATATACTTTTCTATAAAATCATTATTAAATATAACATCTTGATCTAGAAAAATTAGATAATCTCCACTTGCTTCTCTAGCACCATTATTTCTTGATCTAGCAAGTCTAAAATCCTATATCATCTTGATATACATGTTTTTATATTAAATTTACAATCAACCAACAAGTCAGCTATAAAGTCCATTAGTTTTTCACTTGAACCATCATCAGCAAATATAAGTTCATCTATTTGCTTTGTCTGTTGTTGTAAAGCTAAAATCATATTTCTTGCATATTCTAATCTATTATATAAAGTTACTATTACAGTTATTTTATCATTCATAAATACCTCACTTAGTATATTTTTAAATTATAATTTCCTTTTTACTCTTCTTTTTAAATTTTGACATTGTAATATCAGAAAAGATTCCAATTCTTCTCACTTGGTATAGGGTCGTCATCTATATAAAAATGCTCCCTGAATCTGTTGCCAGACCATAATTGAAACCCTAACTCTTTTTACTATTTTTTGAAGTCACATTAAATATTCCATAAGGGATATGCAAAAGAGCAAGATTTTTCCCCAAAGAGTTTCTTCTAAGTAGATTTTTATTCTCTTCTATTTCATGTTTTGCTCTTTTTTCTGTTAAAAGTATTTAATTTAGGGTGATGTAGAGTATGTCCTCCAAAACTCAACTAAACCTGATTTATGCATTTCTAACATTTCATCTTTAGACATTAAATCAAATTTTTCTCACCACTAGCTTCAACATCCCATTTATTATGTTTTTCATCTGAGACCATATATATAACTGCTTTCATATTATACTTTTTAAAAAGGAAATAATAAATCAGTAGTTATCTTTATATCCGTCATCAAAAGTTAAAAATAATATATTTTCTCTTTTTCTATCCTCTTTTGAAAGTATATATAAATCTTTAAATGTAATAGTTATATAATTATTATCTTTTTAGGTATTTTAATTGTTTTTCAAATTCCTCTACATTTTAGATAAATAGTATTTTTACCTATTTCCATTTTTCATTATTTATCAATCTATGATACATCAAAAATTGGTATTTCCTTTTTAAAAATACTCAAATATTCCTATCATTAATCCTCCAAAAATTTCTAAAAATTTCTCAAATATTCTATTTCTTTCAAATTCTTCAAGACTAAATTCTAGCTCTTCTTTTATTTTTTTCAGAAATTATATATTTAGCTAGTGTTGAATAATCTCCAACCTTAAATAATAATCCTCTATTGTTAGCTAAGATTTCATTAGGTCCAGTTTTACAATCACTAGCAATAACATTTTTCCTAAACAAAGCCCTTCTAAAAAGAACTATTGCAAAAGCCTTCGTATCTTGAAGATAAAATTAATTTATCAGCTTTTTTTAACCAATTATATGGATTTTTCTTTTCTTCCTAACAATAAAGATATCTTCTTTATACAAATTAGCTTCCTTTAAATTTTTCAACTTTATCCTTATCAGGACCATCTCCTATAATATATAGTTTACCATCATAGCCATTCTTTTTTTAGCTATTTCATAGGCTTTAAATAAGGTTTCAAAGTCTTTAGGAACACAGTCAATCTAGCTATTGACAACAAAAATTTATCTTTTTAAAAAGCTTCTTATCTTCTTCAGAAAAATCTTCATTTGATAATTTTTATTCTATCAAAATCAATAGGGTTATATAAGAAGTCAACTTTCTTTTTTTAATTCATTTTTAAATTAATTAAATCTTCTTTCATTCTTTACAGATACAAATGATTTTTACTATATTTAGAAATTCTATCTACAAATCTATCTATTTTACTTTTTCTTTTTCCAATTTTTTAATAGAGCTGTGTATCCATACTAAATTTTTTTAGAGAATTTAACTTATCAATTATTTTTTGTTAAACTTGAATCAAAATCAATCACAATATCAGGTTTTATATTCTTTTATAAATCTGCAGAAATTTATTATCAGCATATTTTTCTTTTGTTATAGCAAGATTATATTTTATTCTTGACCATAAACTCTATTTTTCTCTTAAATTTTTTTATTTCTAAGATATAGTTATAATTCTTTTGAGATAAGTAACATTAGAATTTATATTTTTTTCTAAGGAATTATCTCTTCCATTATCATTTTTCAATTACAATCTTTATTTGATATTTTTTTCTTGTTTCACTAAAAATTGATATATTCAATTTGAACTTTTTCAAGTCCTCCATCATAGTGCTTCCACTTTTTAAAGAGTATCATATTATTCCTTATTTTTCTTTTCTATGGCTATATTATAATTTATATTATACTTTCTAAATTTTAAAAATTCTTTCATAATCCTCAATATAATCTACTTCTGCCCCAAAATCTATTTTCTATATTCTTAACATTGATGTTTTTGTTTTCCTATTAATTCATACAAAATATTTTTCCCACATAGAATATTTCTTTTCTTTTATCATCTTGCACATATTTGTTTTAAAAAGTTTCTACAAAACTCTCATTAAAAGTTACAACTCCAATATATTCTCCTGTGGTTCTTTCTACTTCTAACTCTTTTTCCATAATCAATTAGTAATCCATCTTTATAGAATAATTTAAAGTCAGCTTCCTCTTTTCTTGTTTCATCTGAAAATAATATAGGGCTTATTTTACAACTTAAAATATCATCTAATAGTGCTTCTTCTACATCTGCATTCATTATGAGCATATCATCATCAATAAAAATCCTTAGCAAACCAAGCGAGAAGCTAAACTATTAGTTATTTCATAAAAGGATTATAGAAAAACTTAATTGTTTTTCATCAGATGAAACCTTTTTATAACATCATCTTGGTAACCGAAAGCACAATCCCAATGTTATTTATTCCTTTCTAATAATGAAACAGTACATAATGAATTAATATTTTCATCTCAATATTTACAGTACATTTTTGGTTCCTCCTAAGTATCTACTTATTCTAGTTCCTTTCCCAGCTGCCAATAATAATGCTTTCACTAATAGCCCCTTTTGTTATATCATTCAATGCCTCAATTAATTTATCATTATCTGAAATTGATAGTTAGTAATATGTCTACTCTAAATATCTTTAAGTTCTCCTCCGTTAGGACAAACCCAAATATTGTATTCATCTTTTTAAAGCTATACTACATGCTGATACATTTTAGTTTCTATTGCTGTCATTTGCATTTGAAGCATTTTTTGAAAAAATTTTTAAAAGGTAAATTTTTATTCTATTTATAAAATCTAATTTTAATTCTTTTATTTTTAGCCCTTTCCACTTCTGTTGCTTCTTCTAATATATCTTTTTGAATCTTTCATGCAATTGCAATAGGATTGAAACAGCTGGTGTAAAATGGTGTTTGTCCATTTGGTTATCTTTTGAAAAGCAATTTTTAAATCAAAATATAAACTATTAACTTTATTGTTTTTATTCTTGTAATTGCTTTTTCAGATAATATCAATATAGCTAATCCTGGTGGAAGAGCCAAGGCTTTTTGAGAACCTATTATCATAACATCTATACCTAAATTTAAAAAAATGATAGTTCATCTGCAATAAAAAGAACTAATAGAATCTACAACAAAAATATATATTATACAAAATTTACTAATCATTTTCATATCATACAATATTCCAGTAGATGTTTCATGTGCATTTTACTAAGAGTCCACTAATTCCTTTATCTGAATATTTTTTCAAGCTCTTGTTCTATTAAAAATTTCTCCATAGTTTAATTTTTATTTCATAAAAAGTGTATATCCAAAAACCTTACATATATCTACAAATCTTTGACCAAAACTTCCACCATTTATTATTAAAAACTTTATCTTCTTTTGAGAAAGCAATTTAAAATAGTTGCTTCCATTCCGAAGTTCCAGAACCTGTTAAAAAGAGCTTTGGATTTATCATCTGCTTCTGCTAAACTACATATCATCATTTTTCTTTCATAATTTTTAGAAAAATTCTTCTGTTCTAAAAATATGGGACTTCTCTTTGACCTATATCTCTAATTTTTACTCATTTGAACTGGACCAACAGTAAAATTGATCATATCCATAATAAAAGTTCTCCCTTTTTACTTTTCTATTAATTTTAATTCTTTATCTTGATAATGATCTGGAATTCTTTTTCTTTTGAGGTAAATCCATATAACTATAATACATAAATAAGTATCATAATTATTAGGAATGTTAAATTCTATTCCTTCAAATTTCATAGAGGAAATATCTCATCTTCTCTCCAAATAATTAAATAAAAACCACAATCAGGTGTATATGCAATATTTGGCATAGCTTTATTTTTCTTTTTAGCTTCATCAAGAATATAAGATATTTTCTTTTCAATATTCTTATAGTTAAATAATTTTGTCTTTTCTAATTTTTCTCTTTAAATTAATTAATATATTGGTAAAAATAATGAAAAAAGAAAATCTATCTATTCTATTTTTCTTTAAATGAAAAAGAATTCCAAAATTTTAATTTTTAAAGAATCTGGATAATAAGTGACTAAGAAAATATCAATATCTAATTCAGCAATACTATTTTCCCACTTGAACTTGTTCTTTTTGAAATAACTTTATAGAAATTTATTCCTTCCTCATTAGTGTTTACAATTTCAAAAATTTTTCACTTTTATAATTTTCTTTTAAAAATTTAGCATCTTCTTGCATAATTATAATATCTATATCATCATCCCAAGGTATAAATCCACCATGTCTTACTGCACCTAAAAAGTGTTCCTGAATCTAACCAATATCTTATTTTTATTTTTCATCACAAAATTTTTGCTATATCTATTAAAATTTCAAGTTTCTTTTTGTTGGAATAATTCACCGTTATTATACATTGTTCCTCCATTTAATCTGAATTATTTATCATTTTTAAGATTTCTGCTTCCATTTCTTCAAGTTCAAAAAGTATTAATATCTATTTCATCATAAGTGCCACTCTTATCTTTGCAAAAATAACTCTAGTATAATCTGAATTAGGAGCCCAAACTAAATGGTCTACTCCATATTTTTCCACCATTTGGAGGATATACAGCTATTATATTTTTATTAAAAGTACTTGCTATATGAACTATAGAAGTATCAGGACTTATAACAAAATCACTTTCTTTTTATCAAAAGAGCAGTATCTAAAATATTAGTTATGCTTTTTAGGAATGTAGACATTAGTATATCTAAAGTTTCTAATTCTTTGAATTTATCTCCGAAATAGACTAGAATAATAGCTATATCTTTATCCTTTAAAAAAAGTTATGATATTTTTCTAAAGTGTCTATACTAAAACTTTTTGTGTTTACTTGCACCATAAGGATTTAAAACTAATCTTTTTACTTTCCTTTATCTTGTTAAGAAATTCAGTATACTTTTGAATTATCTTTTATATAAATATCATAAGAAAGATTAATTTCTTCACTTTTTTAAACCTAATTTTTAAAAGATAAGCTAAGTATCTTTTTAGTGATATGTTCACTCCATTTAAAATCCTTGTTACTTTCAACAGAAAGATCAAATAAACTCCAATTATTTCTATCTAGACCTAAGTTAAATCGAGGCTCCACATAGATTTATCAACATCATTTGATTAACTCTTAACATCTCAGAGAAATCAATTAATAAATCATAATTTTTCTTCTCTAATTTTTTAAGGCTAATTCTTTAATCTTTTTCTATCTTTATGATATTCATAGATTTCATCAACATTAGGATTATCTTTAATAATATCTATTGCTGCTCCTCTTGCAATAAGCCCAATTTTTATGTCTGGGTAAACTTTTTAATTTCACGAAACATCAAAGAATTTACTATCATATCTCCAATTTTTTTCCATCATATCTTAAAAAAAGTATAGATTTTATATTATTATCCTCTATGAAGTTATCACCTTTAATTATATTAGTTTTTTTCTTTTTATCCCAAATAGCTTTACCTATTTTTAATCTTTTTTTCTCTCATGTAATCTTGAAAAATTCTATTTATTTTTTAAAAAGTTTTTTTCATACTTTGTATTTTTCCTCCATAATCAAAATTACTTCTTTAATATTATACCAAATAATCAATTTATTTGCATTTTAAATTTTTAGAGCCAAAATAAAAAGGCTTGTTACAAATTTTTCAAAAAGTAAAAATAGTTCGTTACTGAGTAGATAAATTTTCTTTGAGAGAGAATTTAATAAACTTTTAGTTATGTATAACGATTACTTGCCAGCCTATAATGTTTCTAGAGCTCCACAAAGGCTCTTTCAACATTATAGAACGTCACAATAATCTTATTGAAAACTATTAATT
>BNJV01000012.1_pt1 | contig 107488 bp, 127 predicted proteins | sample 8540591 | NCBI WGS metagenome assembly BNJV01 (sample SAMD00202457, study PRJDB9452) | human saliva metagenome | host: Homo sapiens
TGCTTGAGCTGAAGAAAAGGGAACAACCATTTTTCTGACAACGCATGACATGCATGAAGGCAGGCCACTTTGTGATCGACTGGCCCTGCTAAATAAGGGAGTATTAGTAGAATATGGCGAGCCGAAAGCTATTATTCAAAAATATAACACAGCCAAGAAAGTTAAAATTAGCTATGAAAATGGAGAAACCGAGCAAATTTCGTTCTCAGAATTGGCTACAGACCTAAAATTAGCTATTACAGTACATTCTTGCGAACCTACATTAGAAGAAATCTTTATTCAATTAACAGGAGAAAAATTAGATGTATATTAAAAGCCTCACATAGCAGCGTACTCAGATTATATTGACAAACCCTTCTTTGCTTATGTCTGTCTTGCTGCCCTTGGCCTCCTCTTTTTAGCACTAGTATGATTTTAAATAAGAATGGCAATGCAGGTCAAGGACTGTTGAAGATGATCCTGCCCATGACCTCTTTGCCATGACGTGGCAGCCATATGGTGTCTATTATGATGGCAGAGGACAAGGAAAAGCGTAACTAAAAACCTTGATGTTGAGCGGGTTCGTCTCATCTGAATACCTCTTTATCCATGTTGGTTTATCCCTTCCCTATTTACAGTCTTTTGCCTTAATCCCATATTGTTGCATGTAGATCTCTCTGGCAAAATGGCCTATCTATCTTTTGACTAATCTCTTTAATTATTGTTATTATCCTTTTAATCAATCTTTTTATTGTGGTATTTCAGGACACAATCTCAAGCTCAGGTTTATAGTTTATTTCGCTGTTAGCTGATTAGTTTCGTACCTCTATTTCATAGTTTTGATAAAGACAAATACAGCATATTCTGGTGTTTACTTATGAATCCATTTATCAACTTCTGGAGAAACAGGAGACTATTCATTCAAAATTGAAGATTTCTAATTTGTCATTGATTTGGCTTCTTATTTTTATCAGCGCAAGTCACCCAAGGGTCTTGAGTAAAGGTCGAAATGCTGGAGAGATTTAAGGAACCCATCATTAATTTTATGGAAGAAAAGAAATATGTAATCGAGCTCCAGATCGTAAGTGCCTTTACTGATCTTTTCCATCTCTCAATGCTTTTTGCGCAAATTGACTCAGCTAATTTTCGTGCAGACCATTATGATTTTTCGGGTCTCGATCTTGCCTATTTGTTAAGCTTCTTGCCTTTATCCTTGCCGTTCATCCATGAGTACATCCACGGTAGCTTCTTCAAGTTTTCTGCGTAAAGGAATACAAAGTGGTTTTAAAATGGATGACTTTATGACTAGTCCGTGAACTTTTTACAATCGTAAAGGACTTCTGAATATTGGTTTGGCTCCTTTGTTTTGATTAGCCTGCTTTCTGGACCTTTATTGGCATATGCTGGGCTGCTCAGTTCAACTCTACATGCCTCTGGCCAGTACTCATGCAGCGGGTTGATAGCTTGGTGACTTTAGCATCGCTTTGCTGCTGTTGGGGCCAGACTGATGATATTCTGTCGAGGATACTGAGGTTGGGATGAACTTCACCAGAAAGAGTTGAGTCTAGTCAGGGTTTAGAAATCACTTGTGTTAGATACTTCTTTGTAAAACGTCTATCAAAGAGTAATACACTTGATAATTTAAATGATTTGGAGCACCGTTGGTCCTGTGCTCCAACGGATGGCAGCGTGATACTAAACGTTTAGCTTGTACTGAAACCCGACGACCAGAGTTCCTTCGGCTTTTGTGGCATGGTGAGAAAATGATTAGATAAGCTCGTCAATAGCAGGTAATCAAGATTCAAGCCCTTCGCAACTGGTCGGCTAGCGATGCGCCCGTGATAGGTTGTGACACCTTTCACGCAATCCAGCGTCGTCTCGCAAGCAGCTTGTCGAAGCCTTTTGCCAGCCAGTGCTTCAACATAAGGAAGGGTGACATTGGTCAGAGCGATAGTAGAAGTTCGCCACGGCACCGATATTGGCTACCGCATAGTGGAGAACACTGCGTCATAGACTGGCTCATCGTGGGCTGTCACGCGGTCAGCAGTCCTCGATAACGCCACCTGGTCAACAGCCACGTCAACAATAACAGAACCAGGGCGCACTATGCTTCACCATATCGTCAGTCAACAGCTTTGGAAGAGCTCAGCACCGTGTGAATGGAGCACAGCCCAATCACGACATCAGCTTTCGTGACGCTTGCCTCGATGTTAAATGGATTGACATGAGAGTTTGAATTTGGTTGCCAAAGACTTCTTCTACACAGATAGACGTTTTGGCACCTAATATCGAGAATCGTAACTGAGCGCCTAGTCCCAGAGCGATACGGGCTGCATGAGTTCCTAGCAACACCGCCTCCGATAATGGTAACTTTGTACCTTTTGGCGACGGTACACCGCCAAGGAGGAGCCAGAGCCACCTGTCTGCTTGGTTAGAAATGAGCTCCGATTTGAACCGCCATGACCAGCTACTCGCTCATAGTGCATTAAGAGTGGTAGTTGTCTTGTCCGTCACGTACAGATCTCGTAGGCTATCCCGGTAGTTTTAGCAGTTACCATAGCTTAGGCTAATTCCCGGGAGCAGCGCCATGTGCAGGTAAGTGGAAGAGTAGAGAGTCATCACGCAAGAATTACACAGCCCAGCGGTTTGCTTAACCTTAACAACCAACTCAGCTGCCCAGCTTCCAGCAGCAGTAGCAACGATTTTTGCACCTTGCTTTTCCTTAGTCTGCATCTGCAAAGCCAGATCCAAGTCCAGCATTTGTTTCGATCAGCACCTGATGGTCTTTTCCTACAAGACATGTACACCAGCTAGCGTCAGAGCAACGCGATTTTCATTATTTTTAATTTCTTTTGGAATTCTGATTAACTATAGAGCTTTACTCCTTTTTCCCTAACGCTAGGATCTCTGAATACAGGGCTACAAAGGGACCTAGGGCTAATTATTGTGATGTTTTCATTTTAAAGGAAACTATCAAAAAGCAAGGAAAAAGGATTGTTTTAGGCAGGAATTATGCTAGTATGATAAGATTAGAAGAAGAGATGGAAAATATTCCATAGTTAAGCTGAGCTAGCATTCCAGAATTGAGACGGAACGATTAATCTTGCTGCCCGTGACTTTGGATGACGCTCCAGCCATGTTTGAATATGCTCTGATGAGGAGAATGTTCGCCATACCTTTGCGACCAACAAAAATTTAGAGGAAACCCGCAATAATATCGCCCTGTTTTACCTAGCTAACCTTTGGGTCGCTGGGAGCATTGAGCTGAAGGAGACTGGCGACTTTTATCGGAACGATTGACTGCATAAGATCCGCTTGACTTGAAAACGGCAGCTATCGGCTATGTGATCCATAAAAATACTGGAATCAGGGTTATACGACTGAGGCCAATCGGGCAGTGCTTGAGCTGGCTTTTGAAGAAATTGGCATGAACAAATCTGCGTCTACATGATATTGATAATCCTGCCTCTGGTCGTGCCGCGCAAAAGTCAGGCATAGATCTTTTCGCACGAAGAGCCTTTACGCGGCCTTGGACAAGCATGAGGAGGGACGAAATAGTGACGCGGCTGCATTACTATCTGACCAGAGAACAATATTTCGCAAAAAGTGAGAAAGAATATTGACAAAGCGCCTATCTACATGATATAGTAGATAGGTAATGCTGATTTTAGCTCAGTAGGCAGAGCGCATCCATGGTAAGGATGAGGTCGCCGGTTCGATCCCGGCACTAGTATCAATACATTTGAAAAGCCCTTTTATTTACAAGGGCTTTTTATGTTCATCCCCAAATCGACCCCAAAATATGATATAATAAAGGTAATATTAGCAAGCGGGTAAAATATGTATATCGAAATGGTGGATGAAACCGGTCAGGTTTCTCAAGAAATCATCAAGCAGACTCAGGAAATCTTGGAGTTTGCGGCTCAGAAAACGGGCAAAGAAAATAAGGAAATGGCTGTGACCTTTGTGACCAATGAGCAGCCATGAGCTCAACTTGAATACTGAGACACAGATCGGCCGACAGATGTCATCAGCTCTGGAATACAAGCCAGAGTTGGATATTGCTTTTGATGAGGAAGATTTGGCGACAATCCTGAGCTGACTGAGATGCTGGAGGATTTGATGCTTATATCGTGAGCTCTTTTTCATGTGCAAGCGCGCGAGCAAGCAGAGAAGAATACGGGCACAGCTTTGAACGGGAGATGGGCTTTTTGGCGGTGCATGGTTTTTCTGCATATCAACGGCTATGATCATTATACGCCGGAAGAAGAAGCAGAAATGTTTAGCTTACAGGAAGAAATTTTGACAGCTTATGGACTTACAAGACAATAAAAATAACAAGCGCAAGTGGAAAATCGAGATGTCATATCGAGTTTGGAGTTTATTCTGACGGGATTCACAGCTTTTAAGGAAGAGAAGAATAGCGGAGCCATGTTCTTTCAGCTTTAGCTGCCATCATTGCAGGTTTGATTTTTCGGATTTCAGCGACTGAGTGGCTGTTCTGCTGCTAAGTATCTTTTGGGATCGCCTTTTGAAATCATGAATTCAGCCGTGAAATGTGGTGGATCTGGCTAGTGATTATCGACTTTTCTATGGGCTAAGAATGCCAAGGATATAGCAGCTGCGTTTTGTTTCTGGTTTTGCAGTTACACAGGTTTGATTATCTTTCTAAAACTGTGGGATATTATTTTTAGAGAAGGAATAAACAATGACTTTTAAATCAGGGATTTGTAGCCATTTTAGGTCGACCAAATGTCGGTAAATCAACTTTTTGAATCATGTCATGGGGCAAAAGAAATTGCCATCATGAGCGATAAGGCTCCAGACGACCCGCAACAAGATTGTGGGGATTTACACGACGGATAAGGAGCAGATTGTCTTTTATCGACACGCTCAGAATCCATAAGCCCAAGACGGCTCTAGGTGATTTCATGGTCGAAGCAGCTTATAGCACGCTGCGTGAGGTGATTGACACGGTTCTTTTCATGGTACCGGCAGATGAGGCGCGTGGTAAGGGCGATGATATGATTATCGAACGTCTGAAAGCGGCTAAAAGGTGCCGGTGATCTTGGTAGTTAATAAGATTGATAAAGTTCATCCGGATCAGCTTTTGGCGCAAATTGGATGATTTCCGCCAGCAGATGGACTTCAAAGAAATCGTTCCGATTTTCGGCTCTGCAGGGCAACAATGTTTCCCGTGTTTAATTGACATCCTAGTGAGAATCTGGAGGAGGGCTTCCAATATTTCCCAGAAGATCAGATTACTGACCATCCAGAGCGCTTCTGGTTTCAGAAATGATTCGTGAGAAGGTTCTAGATCTGACTCATGAAGAGATTCCCCACCAGTCGCAGTGGTTGTTGACAGCATGAAGCGAGACGAGAGAGCGGACAAGGTACATATCCGAGCGACGATCATGGTCGAGCGAGACAGCCAGGCATTATCATCGGTAAAGGCGGATCCAGTCTCAAGAAAAATCGGTTCCATGGCTCGCCGCGATATCGAGCTTATGCTGGAGATAAGGTCTTCCTTGAAAACTTGGGCTGGTCAAGGTCAAGAAAAACTGGCGAGATAAGAAGCTGGACTTGGCGGACTTTGGCTATAATGAGATGAATATTAACAGAGAGTGGTTTTAAACCACTTTTCTAGTTTTGAGAATTATCGTTTTACAATATTTCTTGATTGAATAGAATTATTGTTTTATAATAATTATAGAATAAATTATCGTAAAACAATAAGGAGGGCAAGTTATGAAAATGCAAATTCTGAAACAAATGATAACCACAATCACCTTCTTGGTACAAGTATTTTGTGTCTTCTGGTTTTTAGCTAGAGGTTTTGTAGCATTATCTTGATGATTTATAATTGGCAATCAAATCGCTACTCCACTTGCTGATTACGAGGTTATCTTTATGAAATGATCTGGTTGGATTGCTTCCTATTTTGCTGGACTGATTCGACGATTTTTACAGCATGATAAACCATCAACTTTTTATGGATAAAAGTTATAGCTTTGAAGCGGATACATGTTGATTTTTAGTCACTTGCTTACCCATTGAAGTGTCATATGGGATATTTTTATCGGTCAAAAGTCGATACAGACTTCACTAGAGATTGTAGATAATCTATTTCTTCCCTATATGAATAGTCTGGCTTTGGTACTGTCCCTAGGAGTTTTGCATCTTGTCATAAAAACGGGAAGACAATTCAAGAAGATGTAGATGGTTTTGTGTAATGGGACTGCAAAGTTAATCTAGATAAAAGTGTTGGAAGAAAAGGGTCTGACCTCGAAAGAATTGGCGACAATTATTGGTATTACACAAGCAAATTTGTCTATTCTCAAAACAGGCAAGGCCAAAGGAATTCGCTTTGACGACCTTCGGCTATTTCGCGAAACGCTAGATTGTCAGCCTGCTGATATTTTTAGTATATTTCTGACTAAAGAAGATAGAAAGACTTTATGCCTGAATTACCTGAAGTGGAAACAGTTCGGCGGTTTGGAGCGTCTGGTTGTCGGCAAGACGATTGGGCGAGGCGGGTTCGCTATGCTAAGATGATTGGCACGGGAGTGGTAGTTTTATCCATGACTTGCCGTGTCAGACCACTGAAAGATTGGTCGTCGGGGGCAAGTATTTGCTCTTTACCTGACAGGGCGGGGTGCTGGTTTCCTATCTGCGAATGGAAGGCAAGTATCTTTTTATGCTGATGCGGTGCCCGAGTGCAAGCATGCCCATGTCTTTTTGAGATGACAGGATGACAGATGGTGGAACGCTTGTTTATCGAGGATGTCCGCAGTTTGGGACCATGGAGCTCTTTGAGAAAGGACCAGCTGGAGCCTTTACTTTACTGCTAGGAAAGCTTGGTCCCGAGCCAACAGAGGCGGACTCTTCTTTTGCCGCCTTTGCAGCAGCTTTGGGTCGTCCTCAAGAAGCCCATCAAACCCTATTTGCTGGAGCAGACCTTGGTCGTTGGACTGGGCAATATCTATGTAGATGAGACCCTGTGGCGGGCGCGGATTCATCCGGCAAGGCCTGCAGCTAGTCTAAAGCCTGCTGAAGTGAAGCGGCTGCGTGAGCAGATTATAGAAGTTTTGCAGCTCGGGATTTGGCAAAGAGAGGTTCTGACCATCGGACCTATCGCAATGCTTTGGGATGGCACGATGCAGAGATTTTCTGCAGGTCTCATGGAAAGACCGGTCAACCCGCGATGCGCGTTCGATTGAAAAGATTAAGCTGGCGGACGCGGTACTCATCTCTGTCCCTCATTGCCAGAAAGCGAGGTAGCTGTTGTGGTAAGAATTATTGGCATCACTGGTGGCACTTGACTCGGGCTAAGTCAACCGTGACAGAGCTTTTGCGGCAGCAGGGCTATCGATTGATGCGGATCAAGTGGTGCATGAGCTGCATGGAGCCGGAGGACGACTGTATCAAGCTCTTTATCTCACCTTTGGCTCAGCTATCCCACAGGAAGATGGACGCTTTGGACCGACCCAAGCTGGGAGCTATGATTTTGGGAATCCGAACTCTTGGCCCAGTCTAGCCAGCTTCAGAACGAAATAATCCGAGAGGAGTTGGCTCACAGGCGTGACCTACTAGTGAGAGACAGAAGCTGTCTTTTTCATGGACCTTCCTTGCTGTTTTGAGTTACAACATGAAGACTGGCTTTGACCAAATCTGGCTAGTTGACGTGACGGAGGAAGCTCAGCTCAGTCGCCTTATGAATCGAAATGCTCTGAATAAGGAAGAGGCAGAAAAACGCATAGCAGCTCAGCGTATCTCTCCAAGAAAACGACAGAGGGCGGACGTGCTGATTGATAATAATGGCTCGCTTGAGGAAACAAGACAGCAGCTTCATGATGCTTTGCAGAAATTAGAAAGAAGATGATTCTATCACGACACAAGTAAAATTGGAAACATAATCTCGAAAATCGCTTGGTTTGGGAACTTCCTGACAGGTGCTACAGTAGCTTTCCTTGGTCACCCTTTTATGCCCCTTTTTGTGGAGCAGCTAGGGAGCGCGTGGTCATGAGGTGGAGTATTATGCTGGTCTTGGCATTGCTCTTTTCGGCTGTTTCGGCAGCCTTTTTATCCCCTGTCTGGGGCAGTTTGGCTGACCGTTGCACCGTAAACCTATGATGATTCGGGCTACGGCTATGGTCTTTACCATGGGCGGTCATGCCTTTGTGCCTAATATGGCCCTTGGTCTTGACCTTTCTCAACGGCGTTTTTGGGCTATAGCCCAACAGCACCGCCTTGATTGCCAGTCAGGTTCCTAAGGAAAAAGACGGGCATGCGCTGGGAACTTGGCAATAGCGTCGGCGGGCAACTCATGGGGGCCCTTGATCTGGTGGAGTGATTGCGAAGTTTTTGGTATCCGCAATGTCTTTCTACTGATTGGCTCTTTCTGATTGCGACTGATGACGGCTGTTTTATCCGAGAAGATTTTAGGGTCAGTCACCATAGGAAGAGGAGATGTTTTGGGGAACTCCATCCGCCAGATTAGATATCCCAGCCTTGCCAACTCTTTTCTGACCAGCTTTTGTGATCCAGTTTGCAGCCCAGTCTATCGGTCCGATTCTTTCCCTTTATATTCGGGAGTTAGTCAAACGGACAATTTGATTTTTGTATCTGGCCTGATTGTTTTGAGTATGGGACCGTCCAGTATGCTGAGTTCAAGTATTTTCAGGCCTGCATGGGGGATCGGATGGCAATCATCGTTTGCTGTTTTAGCTCGCTTTTATTCCATAATCATTTACCTGCTCTGTGCTCATGCAGGCTCTTCGCTCCAACTCGGTTTTTACCGTTTCTGTTTGGTTTAGGACCGGAGCTTTTGGTGCTTGTGGGTCAATGCCTATTGAGCAAAATCACGCCCTAAGTTTGGATTTCTCGAATCTTTAGCTACAAACCAGATTTTTCTTTTATCTGGGTGGTGTCATTGGCCCCATGTCAGGCTCGGCTATTGCAGCGACAGCAGGCTATCATTCAGTCTTTTTATGCTACAGCAGGCTTAGTGGGACTGAGTCTCCTTATCAAACTCTTTTTGTTTTCGAAATTTATTGAAAAAGAAGGAAATCTAGTGCGCGTTAAAAATTCATTTAAAATGCTCCAGTTGCGGCAGTCAGAATTATCTGACCAGTAAGAATAGTAAGACTCATCCTGATAAGATTGAGGTATTAGTACCGCCCTCAAGGAAAGAAAAGTAACCTTACATCTTGAATCTAAGTAGATTTTATGTGTAAAATAGAGGATTTTAAGGAGTTTTAGTATGTATAGCCTATTATTAACGATTTTAGTCATTTTATCAGGTTTTATTGTCATTGCTATTTTCATGCAAACCAACTAAAAACCAATCAGTAACGTGTGTGTTTGATTCGACACTGACCTTTTTGAGCGGTCTAAAGCACGTGGATTTGAAGCTGTAATGCAGCTCTGACCGATTCTTGATCTTCGTCTGGTTACTGATTGCCTTGATACTGGCAGTATTATCTAGTAAATAAAATGGGCTCGACTTTTGTCTTGGCCTTTTAAAGTTTAAAAGAGAGGGAATATCAAGAGTCCTCTAGTATAGAAAGAAAGTATGAGCAGAAATTATAGAATATTTAAAAGAAAAGCAGCAGGTCAGCGTGAATGAGTTGGCGGCTGCTCTGGGGAAAAGAGTCTTCCAAGGACTTTCAGTGCCTTGGTCAAGATGATCTCCCCAAATGGGAAAGAAAGCATCAGATTCGCTTTGATGATGAGCGATTGAGCTTACGGAAGAAAAAGCAGTGTCGACGCCTAAGGGTGTTTTTCATGCCCACAAGTGTCTTTGGCTTTTGCATACTGAGACAGAAGAGGATGATCTTTTTGTCAGCCGTAATGATGTCAACTGCCATTGATGGCGATACAGTGGGAAGTGGGTCATTACTAAGGTGGCAGATCGTATCAAGGAAACGTCAGCCGAGCTAAGATTATCGATATTTTGAGCACAGCCTGACGTCCGCAGTTGCTGCTGGTGTTGGATGAGGAAAAGCTCTGTACGAGCTATATCCTCGAAAATCAGAAAATCCGCCAGCCTATTTATGTTAAAAACCAGCCATATTTTAGATGGCACAGAGGTGCTCAAGGTCGTTATTGACAAAATATCCAACCTAAGAAACACGATTTCTTTTGGCGTAGTCTGATTGATGTAGTCAGGTGCGTAAACGATCCAGTATAGATGTACTGGAAGTGCTAGAGTCGATGGACATTGTCTCCGAATTTCCAGAGAAGCTGAACGAGTTCCGGATGCACCTTCAGAGATTTTGAAGGACGTGTGGACTCGTGAAGAGATTACTTACCATTGATGGAGCGGGATGCCAGGACTTGATGATGCGGTCCCTATCAAGCGCTTGAAAAATGGTAGACTTTGAGCTAGGTGTCCATATCGCAGATGTGTCTACTATGTCAAAGAAGGCCCTGAGCTGGACGGAAGCCTCAATCGAGCAACGCGCTCCGATGTGACCGATCGCGGTGCCTATGCTGCCAGAAGCGCCTGTCCAACGGTATCTGCTCCCTCAATCCCATGCGGACCCGGCTGCTGACCCTAGTCGGCTACAGCGGAGATAGATGCTATAGCGCGTGGTCACACATCATCACCCAGACTGTTATCAGTACGACCTTCCGCATGACTCTACAGTGATGTCAACGACATCATCGCAGGAGATCAGAAAAAGCTGAGCAGTTCAAAGGCCATTGTGCCTAGGTATTGACAGTGCGGTTCGCCTGCATGAGATTCTGAAAGCATGCGCTTTTAAACGCGGTGCGCTAACTGATACCAGTGGCCAAAATCATCGTCAACAAAGAAGGCCGGCCAGTGTGATATTGTCCTGCGTCACGAATTGCTGAGCGCATGATTGAGTCCTTTATGCTAGATGAGGAATGAGACGGTGGCTGACATTTTGTTAAGCTAAATCTGCCCTTCATCTATCGGATCCACGAGGAGCCTGCAAGGTGGAGAAGGTGCAGAAGTTTCATCGACTACGCCTCTAGCTTTGGGATTCGGATACGGAACAGCTAGCTCTATGAGTCAGCAGGCTCTGCAGGATATTATGGAGGCAGTCAGACGACCAGCCTTATGAGGATGTCCTGTCTGCCTGATGCTTCTGCGCTCCATGCAACAGGCTCGCTACTCTGATACAATCACGGCCACATATGGTCACAGCGAGCGTGAGACAGCATTTCACCAGTCCGATTCGTCGCTATCCGGACCTTCTGGTTCATCGGATGGTGCGGGATTATGGCAAGTCTAAGGAAATAGCAGAGCATTTTGAGCAAGCGATTCCAGAAATTGCCAGTCAGTCTTTTCCAGCCGAGAGCGTCGGGCTATCGAGGCCGAGGCGAAGTCGAAGCCATGAAGAAGGCTGAGTACATGAATCGTTGGGGAAGAGTTTGACGGCGTGGTTTCAAGCGTGGTTAAGTTTGACCTTTGTCGAGCTGCCCAATACGGTCGAAGGCTTGATTCATGTCACCAACCCGCCAGGTTTTATAATGGCTGACAGAGGACGACCTGCAAGGAGAAAAAGTCTGGCGTGGTGTGAAAGTCGGTCAGCAGATTCGTATCAAGCTGGTCCGAGCGGATAAGGCTACAGGCGAGATTGACTTTGAATACCTGCCTAGTGAATTTGACCTAGTAGAAAAGACTAGCAAGAGTAGCAGAGGCAAGTCAGGCAGAAAGAGACGCCGTGAGGATGACAAGCGCAGCCATTCTTCCAAAAGAAAAAGGCAACAGAGAAGAAAAGATAAGAAGTCCAAGAAAGGCAAGAGCCAGAAGGCATTTTTAGGAACTAGTCAAGAAAAGGGCCAAGCATGGCAAAGGGAGAAGGAAAGGTCGTCACGCAAAATAAAAAGGCCAGACACGACTACACCATCGTAGATACCATCGAGGCTGGCATGGTGCTGACCGGTACGGAAATCAAGAGCGTCCGTGCCGCCCGCATCAATCTCAAAGACGGCTTTGCCCAGATTAAGAACGGTGAGGCCTGGCTCAGCAATGTCCATATCGCGCCTTATGAAGAGGGTAATATCTGGAACCAAGAGCCTGAGCGTCGTGAAAGTGCTGCTGCTGCATAAGAAACAGATCCAAAAGCTGGAGCAGGAGACCAAGGGAACTGGCATGACGCTGGTGCCGCCTCGAGGTTTATCTCAAGGATGGCTGTGCAAAAGCTCCTATTGGGTCTAGCCAAAGGGAAGCACGACTATGACAAGCGCGAGTCCATCAAACGCCGCGAGCAAAACCGTGACATTGCAAGACAGATGAAGAACTTTAATACAAGATAAAAGACTGCGCGACCGGTCTTTTTGAATCCTCATTCTAAGTGTGTGTTAAAATATAAAAGATATTAATAGGATGGAGATTATATATGAGTTTTTTAAAAATTTTCATTAATAATAATATCTCGCTATAGCAGCTTTCTTTATTTGGCAACACTATCAGAACGAGCAAACTAAAAAGAGAAGGAAGACTATTATAATAGTATTTATACTTATAGTGGGACGACTATGAAATTGGTGACCATATCTTTTGGGGAGATAAGGGTTTCGGTAGCTCAATGGGTTAGTAAAAATCCAGAAGAGGATAAAGAAATTGGAAACATATCAAAAATGATCCTAAAAAGAAAAGTAGATTATATTAATGATGATGTCGTTACTATGGGGGAGCGGTTTATCATTAGGAAGAATATTAAAACAATGTCAAGAGAAAAAGGAGAGAGAGTACATATCGTTTATTGATTTATGATACGAAAGATCAAATCTTAAGAAAGAAGGAAATTGATTTATTAAATGACAGTAGAAAAAGGTAATGACTGGGGTTAAGTACAGTTGGTCCAACTGTGAATAAGTTGTCAAATGGAAAGAAGTGTTGACAGTCAATATTCAAAAATATACAGAAATTGGTAAATGATATTCCAATCTCCAACACAGAGATTAAACATTATTATTTGGATTTAGAGACAGGAGAATCTCATTGATTATCAGCCAGATAGTCAAGAAATAAAAAGGGTTATTTTATTCATTTAATCAAGGCTACTCGGGAGAGGAACTTCCGGGTAAACAGTTTGAGAAAAATGGGAATTGATTTAAACTACAACACTGTAAATTTCAAAAAAGGAATTCTTTAAACAAAGTGAAAATCTTTCCAATTCAGAAAGAATATCCTAAGGCTTTATAAAATTTTTCAAAACAAGAACAGTGCCTATTATCCAACTTTTTAATGAGCCGGAGTCCGAAGGATATTCTTAATAGCCTTTTCTCTCCTGATATCTCAGAATAGTGCTATTTTACAAGATACAGAGATTCAATGAAAAATAGAAAATATGATACAGGATATCATTGCTTGCTTTTTGTTAGTGAGACCTTGAATACCCTAGCACTCTGTCAAGTCTGCCCTTTCTTTCGAGTATGATAAAGACAGTTGAAAATTTTTAAAATTTGGCTTTTCAGAGAAAAGGATTTTTATGTACAGAAAAATTGCTAGCTTATAAACGCATGCCAGTGTGGACAGCTGAGACCATGCTCGAATTGGTCAAGAACAAGCACAATGCCAAAAGAGGGAACTTGGGCAAAAATCACTGTTCAAGGGACGCCTTAAGTTTGTTGAGATGTCAGAGGAAGGTGAGGGAGCTGGCTGAGCACATCTTTGAAGCTGGTCAGGATAATCCTTTCGCCCAGCCCCAAGCTTTAGCATCGGGTCGAAGCCTTGACAGATGACCTAGAGTGGTATTTGGAGTTTTTACTGTCGGCCTGAGGATTATTTCCTAAGAAATACGGCAGTAATCCAGTGCACTCAGAGGTTTTGGAAGCTATGCAGACAGTCCAGCCAGGACGGGCCTTTTAGATCTAGGCTGTGGTCAAGGCCGCAATGTTTCTTTCTGGCAAAGTCAGGGCTTTGAAGTAACGCCGTAGATCAGAATGAGCTAGCTTTGGAGATTTTTACGTAGCATTGTCGAGCAGGAAGATTTGATCTGCCAGTGGGTAGCTACGATATCAACTCAGCTAGTCTGACTCAGACTTGTGACTTGACTCGTTTCACCGTTGTTCTGATGTTCCTGCGGGCAGAGCGAGTCCAGATATTATCCGCAATATGCAAGAACATGCAGCGCTTGGCGGCTACAATCTCACCGTTCGTAGCTATGGATACAGAGATTTCTTTGCTCTGTTCCCTTCCCATTTACATTTAAGGAAGGGGAGCTTGCCGAGTATTACAGGACCGGGAGCTGGTCAGGGCACAATGAAAATCCCGGCACACCTCCATCGCCGTGATGAAAACGGCAATCGAATTCAGCTGCGCTTTGCGACGATGTTAGCTAAAAGTGAGATAAACTTTAAAGCTCAAGTCGGCTCTGCCACAATCTCTAGTGAATTGCTTATAAAGATTTTATAGCAGGATATTTTCTGATAAGATAAAACAATAGCCCTTTCCTCTAAATAAGATGGGGCTATAGTTTATTTATGCCTAGTTTGAGAAAAAGTAGAGGAAATATAGATTAGATAAAAATATACACACTTGTGTAAACGCTTGCATTTAGAAAGAGAGTATACTAAAATAGGAATGTTAAAGGTATTACGGTTTATGTTGTTTAGACTGGGAGTTGATTCCAGCCCCGCAGATAGTCAAAAAGGAGATAGACTATGAAGATACTCTGATCAGACTAATGTTCCTTGCAATGTTAGTTGCTCTTTTGCCTGTTCATGTGGCACAAGCGTGTTCTGGCTTTTATTGTCGGTAAAGACCTGACAGCAGATGGCTCACTCTACTGGTGTCGGACAGAGGGACTCATCCATACTGCCCCTGACGGTGGTCGGCACAATCAAAAACTATGTAGTTGTGCCAGCTAAGACCTATAAAGATGGCGATAAGATAGAAGATGAGCTCAATGGTTTTACCTATCCGCATTTGGCGAATGAAATGAAATACACAGCTGTCTCACGACTCTGATCGTGACAACGGAAGTAACGGAAACTTCGCTGCGCATGGCTTTTAAGTGAACTTGGTGTGAAGCTATGACAGCGACCGTTTCAGCAACACCAAATGATAAAGTGTTAAAAGAAGATCCACTTGTAAAGATGGTCTCCAGAACGCATCATTAGTTGACCTTGCTTTTGCCACGTGCAAAACAGCACGTGAAGTTATTGATACAGCTGCGAAAGTTCTAGATGAAAAAGGGTCAGCAGAAGGAAATATCATCGTTGCAGCGGATAAAAATGAGCTATGGTACATGGAAATCCTGTCTGGTCACCAATATGCAGCCATCAAATTCCCAACGAATAAGCATGCTGTCTTTTGGTGAACACTTACTATCTTGGCACGCTGACTTGAACGATAAGGAAAATGTCATTGCTTCTAAAAGATGGTAGAAGAAGTAGCTAAAAAGGCAGACAACTCATAAGACCGACAAAGATGTGGCAACTTTTATGATTGCTAAATCTTATGGACCTGATAAATATAGTGGAACGTAACCGTTCTCGGACCTACGCAGGTATCAAGTGGATGGATCCACAAGCCAAAAGTAAATTATGACGATGAAGCTTTTGATCTCTTGCGCGAACCAACTGATCCAAATAGAAAATACACAGTTCACTGATGTGATCGCTGAACAAAGAAATCGTTTTGAACATTTTGCCAGAATATAAAGCAGATGACTTAGTTGAAGTTTCGGTAAGAAGATCGATGGCAATGTCTACAAATATGCGCTGGTAACGAAAACGTAATTGATGCCCACGTTTATCAAATCAAACCAAACCTACCAAATGCCTTTGGCGGTGTAGTAGTGGCTGGGTCTGGCACAAAGCCCAACACACCATATGTACCATTCATGGTAATGTAGAAGATACTTACGAAGCTTTTCAAGAACCGTCTCTACTAAATATGACGGAAAATCTTGGTATTGGACTGTTTGGCATATTGACCAAATGAGTGTGAAATATCCGAAATCTTTGGTAACAGCATCAAGAAAATGGAAAGCAAAAGAAGCTGAATGGGATAAAGAACAGACCGAACGTGATGCCAAATATGCAAACTACACAAAATGAATGCCAAAAGCCGCTGGACCAGAAGTGACGAAGGAAGCCTTGGAACGCCTCAGAAAAATCTTTAAGGAAATCAAAGCAGTCGAAGCGAGATGGAGAAAAGATTAAGAAAGAAAAAGGTAAAAGATGCAGATCTTGTCTATACAGGCTATAACAAAGCAAACCTCCTAGATGAAGCAGAAAAGGAAAATCAGCGACAAAGTTAGCGATACGAAGAAAGATAGCTCAAGTCAAACTACTTGGATTGTCATCGGCGTATTGGTTGTGCTGGTTGCTGGATTCTTCGGATACAAACAATTTAATAAGAAGAAGGAGGGAAGAATAAATTTGAAAGAAAAGCTAGAAGTTTAAGACTCTGGCTTTTGCTTGCCTCAACTAATCACACTATTTTTCTGAAATGTTTATCAAGAAGATAGAGATAGAAGATTAGAATTGTCAAAAACTAGGCTTCATCTTGCTTTTTGAGCGGTAAAATTGCTGCAAAAATAGATAGGGTTAACATCAATACTTTTATATTGCAAAATAGGAGAAAAGATGACATTAAAACGTCCAGAGGTACTTTCACCAGCTGGTACGTTAGAAAAAGTTAAAAGTAGCTGTTCGCTATGGGGCAGATGCTGTTTTTATTGCGTAGTCAAGCTCTATGGTTTGCGCAGCCGTGCGGGAACTTCACTTTTGAGCAATGGAAGAAGGTGTCCAATTTGCGGCTGAGCATGTCCAAAGGTCTATGTAGCGGCCAATATGGTCATGCACAGCGAAATGAAGCAGGTGCTGGAGAATGGTTCCGTCGTTTGCGAGACATCGGGATTGCGGCCGTTATTGCTCTGACCCAGCCTTGATTGCGATTGCAGCTTCGCAGCACCCGGCCTGGAGATTCACTTGTCGACTCAGGCTAGTGCAACCAACTATGAAACGCTTGAGTTTTTGGAAAAATCTTGGTTTGACACGGGTTGTTTTGGCACGTGAGGTTTCGTGAGCTGAGCTTAGCCGAGATTCGCAAGCGTACCGATGTAGAAATCGAAGCCTTCGTTCATGCGAGCTATGTGTATTTTCTACCTGGCCGTTGTACCCTTTCCAATCACATGTGAGTATGCGTGATGCCAACCGTGGCGGTTGTTCACAATCTTGTCGTTGGAAATATGATTTGTACGACATGCCTTTTTGGACAAGAACGCAAGAGTTTGAAGGGTGAAATTCCAGAAGAATCTTCTATGTCAGCTGTTGATATGTCCATGATTGATCATATTCCCGATATGATTGAAAACGGTGTCGATAGTTTGAAAATCGAAGGTCGGATGAAATCCATTCACTACGTTTCTACAGTGACCAATCACAAAGCAGCCGTGATGCTTATTTGGAAAGCCCAGAAAAGTTTGAAGCTATTAAGCAAGATCTAGTAGATGAAATGTGGAAAGTAGTCAACGTGAGCTGGCAAACTGGTTTTTACTACCATACGCCAACTGAAAATGAGCAGCTTTTGTGAGCCCGTCGTAAGATTCCAGAATACAAATTTGTAGCAGAAGTAGTTGCTTATGATGAGGCTGCCCAAACTGCAACGATTCGCCAGCGGAATGTTATCCATGAAGGCGATCAAGTGGAATTCTATGGACCTCGGGTTTCCGCCATTTTGAAACCCACATTACTGACCTCCATGATGAAAAAGGAAATAAGATTGACCGTGCGCCAAACCCAATGGAATTACTGACGATTACCGTTCCGCAGCCAGTCCAACCTGGTGATATCGGTTCGTGCCTCGCAAGGAAGGTTTAATCAATTTGTATAAAGAAGATGGCACTAGTGTGACTGTTCGGGCTTAATCAGGCACGAAAAATTGAGCAATGTGCTTATCAAGTAGATATTGCCTACATGGTGGATACGAATAGATAGCGGAAGACCTTTATTCTAAAAATTCGTATTGCTTTTTAGAATAAAAACCTTCAAATCGCTTTTGATTTGAAGAGTTATTTTTGAATTTGCGGTGTTCGAGCCGAATATCTTTTTCTCTGGGCTTCACGGATGTTATTTGGGACTAGACTGATGCGATGGATATCAGGCACACGGATAATGGTCGTCATGCTTTTTGAAATTTTTGACAATCAACTGCTGGCGGTCACGGTCATATTTGACAATATCTCCAGTAAAAATTCTTATCCAGAAAAATAACATGGACACCAGAATTTTTTCGAAGAGCCAAGTCAATCGTATGTAGGATATGACTCTTGTCATCCTCTTCCTTATCCGTCTTTTTATAGTTAATGAACTCATCTCGTCTTTTGTAAAAATCATTTCGAGATATTTTTTCATAGCTAAAAATCTCCATAACTTGTTAAGGCATATATTATATAATAAAAATAAGTAAAAAGTAAAATCTTTTACGAATAATGAGATAGAAAGTAGAAAAGAGGTAAAGTATGGCAGATTTTAAGTTTGAAATCGAGGAAAATTGCTCGTTTTATCAGAAAAATGAAAAAGGTTGGACCAAGGAGCTAAACCAGCGTAGTTTTAATCGAGGCGCCTGCCAAGTACGATATCCGCACTTGGAGTCCTGACCACAGCAAGATGGGCAAGGGCATCACCCTTTCCAATGAAGAATTTCAAGTTCTTTTTAGATGTATGAAAAACGGTAGACTTTCAGTCTCATCCGTTTTTATTGTCTGAAAAATAGGGATGAAAAGCCAGGCTTCTAAATAAAGGAATGCTGATGAGCGTGATGGCTACAGTTTTAAAAGATCCGGAAGAATGAAAGTGTGACACCAACAGCAATGGCTTTAGAAAAATCCATATTAGCCAGAAAATGAAGTCCGATTACTCCACCGACGAAGACCAGTGTATTCTCCGAGCAGATTAGCCAAAAAGATCGTGTAAAACTTGCTATCCTTGCTTGTCAGACTAGAAGTAACCAGCGCAGAGCAGATATGCCCAAAGGTAGCCCGCGCTTGGACCAAAGAGAGCCTGAACTCCACTCGCTTCCTCCGGCAAATACTGGCAGACCAATAGCTCCTAGCAGCAGATAAAGCAGAACAGACAAGACAGCTTCTGCGGGTTTTTAAAAATGGTTGCAAATTAAACTGACAGCAAAAGGTCTCGTAGCGTGATGGGAACGGGGGCCAATAGAAAAACTAAGCTGGGATAGTACAGCTAAGAATGCAGCGCCAATAGCTGGGAGGGCAAGAAGAAAAGCTTTGTTCTTGTTCATAAACAGTAAAACCTCTTTTTAAAAATTATGGTAACTATTTTAAATCAAAATAGTCAAGTCTTTTCATATCAGACTAGACAGTTGTTTGTTTATTTCCGCTATTTGCGCTCGAATGAGGAGGAAGATAAAGGCGATTAAACCAAAAATATTAAGAAAATAATTCCCCAGAGCTGCTAGTAATCTTTTTCGTTTTGCTCATTTCCAATCCCCTTTCTCTTAGTATTTCTTACTATCATATCAAAAATACGGTTTCTGAATAGCAGAAAGGGTAAAAGATGGCTAGGAGTCATGAATATTTTAGAGAAATAGATTATCTAGACAAGTTGATAATTTCAAACTTGTCTAGAAGAAGTGAGCTAACTAATAAAAAGAGGAAGATTCTTTACATAAATCTTCCCAATTTTAGAAATAATTTAGAATTTCTTGAATGATAATTGAATTTTGTGTTTTAAAAATAAAGAAAAGAAGTCAAAGAATAAAAAGCCAGAATAGTGTGTTTAGCTCTCATCTAAATGGCTCAAGACTTCTTTCTTACAAACAAGATAAAAATCAAAAATGAAAGGATAAGTTATGGTTGCCCTTTATTCTTTATTTTATGATAATAATGAGCTTTTAGAAAGGCGAAAGAGGAAACTTTTAGCGCATGGTGACAAATTCTTGGAGCCAGTTGGGTGAATGGCAACAGTCGCGTCAAAGTCGGCTTTGGTAGCTCCCATCTTAATAGCAACAGCGAGCTTTTGAATCATCTCATCTACGCCATAGCCAATGCCATGGAGGCCGACAACCTTTTCATCGTGACCCTGCAGTGATAAGCTTAAACTTGGCTTGCTGGCGGTGCTGGGTGACAGCTGAGTACATAGAGGTAAAGCTAGAGTGTGAGACATGAATTTGCTCAGCGCCATAATCTTGAATAGCTTCTTCTTCCGTCAGCCCTACTGTGCCAATAGCGGGTGGAGAAGACGACAGTCGGAATAGTGGAGTAATCCATCTTGGCATCTGTCTTGCCGTTAAAGAGGCGCTCATGACAGGGTACGTCCAGCCTTGATTGCTACTGGCGTCAGCTCTCGCCCGTCACATCGCCCAAGGCATAGATGCTAGGGTACGACAGTGTTTTGGTACTCATCCACAGCGATAAAGCCACGGTCATTCAGGGTGAACTCCTGCAGCATCAAAGATTGAGCCCTTGGACATTTGGCTTGCGGCCAATAGCCCAGATGATCCGATCGGCACATGGCTACCGCCGTCTTGGAAGTAGAGTTGTAGTTTGGCCATCGGCTAGTTTTTCCACTCGTTCGGGTATCTTGTGAGCATGAAGACTAGGACCAGATTTTTCCATCTCAGCTACCAATCCGTCAACTCAGATAGCTATCGAAATTGCGGAGAGACGGTCGCGACGGACAAAGAGATCCGTCTTGACACCTAGAGTATGAGGACACCAGCAAGCTCCATCAGCGATATAGCCTGCTCCGACGACGGCAATAGACTTAGGTAGCTCTTTCCAAGCAAAACATCGTCAGAAGTCTCACCGTATTCGGCACCGTGAATCTGAGGAATGGCTGCATGTGCACCTGTTGCGATAACGATGTGCTTGGCGCGAATCAATTCTCCATTGACTTCGACTGTGTGCTTGTCAACGAAATGAGCGCGACCTTCGATCAGTTCAACGCCGTTGCGTTTGAAGCTGCCATCATAGGATGAACGAGCACGGTCAATCGTAGGCTTCCTGATTCTTTCGTAAAGTAGCAAAGTCAAAGTGCTGATTTTCTGAGTAAAGCCATAGTCTGGTCCATAGTGTCGGATGGCCTCGGCAATCTGAGCACCACTACCACATGATTTTTTTAGGGACACAACCGACATTGACACAGGTTCCCCCTAATTTCTTTTCTTCAATGACAGCTGCTTTAGCGCCATGCTCACCAGCGCGATTCATGGTAGCAATACCCCCGCCACTACCGCCAATTGCGATATAATATCGAATTTTCTCATAGTTAGATAGAAGCCCTTTAATCAATATGAAGTAATTGTACCTTTTTAGAAAATGAATGCAAAATCTGCTATGATTTAGAGATCCTGCAGCGTTTTTAGAGGAAAATGGTCTTTTAGGATTTTGTCCCTTTCCTATCACTAACATGTTAGGCATATGATATAATGTAGTATAAAAGAAAAATGGTTTTCATCAAGAGGAGGAAAAAGATGAAAAAGCTGAAAAATGGCAGCTATTTAGTATTATCGGAGTTGCTGTTGTAGTTGTATTGGGAGCAATTTCTGCAATAGTCCTGAGCAATCTTAGTTCTACAACAGAACCCATGAAGTTGCAATCAATCGTGCAGCAGGCAAAAGAAGGTAGCATAGCCTCATCTGTCCTGTTGACGGGGACCGTAACGGCTAACTCAGAGCAATATGTTTATTATGATGTTACCATGGCGACTTCGGAGCTCGGTCCTAGTCAATAGTTGGCGACCAAGTAGCTGTGGGACAAGCACTTGTTCAATATAAGAGCGCAAAGCTCAGCAAACTATGATGCCGCAGTTCGTGCTGTCAATAAGGCTGACCGTCAGATTAATGACTTATAGACTAATGGGGCGACAGTAGACTGGCGATGAAGAGACGGATAGTAAGTCCCTTGTTTCTGCTCAACGTCAGTCGATTCTCAACTGGCTGATGTTTGCGCGATGCACGTTCAGACGCTGTGACAATATGAACAAGGCGCAAGCTTTGTTGAATGCAGCGACTGTTACGAGCACTGCTGAGGGACAGTAGTAGAAGTAAATCGCGATGTATCCAAATCAACAACAGGAACCAACCAAACCTTTGGTGCATATTGTCAGCAACGGTAGCCTTCAAATCAAGGGGAGAACTTTCTGAGTACAATCTGGCTAATTTGTCAGTTGGACAAGAAGTAACCATTACCTCAAAAGTGTATCCAGATAAAAATGGACAGGTAAAATTAGCTATATTTCCAACTATCCTAAGGACGGACAGCAAGCTTCATCAACTAATACAGGTGGCGCGGCTTCCTCTGCAAAATATCCATTTACAGTCGATATTACAAGTGAAATTGGTGATTTGAAGCAAGGTTTCTCTGTCAGCGTTGAAGTGAAAAACAATACAAAAGGATTCTTGTACCAGCAAGCGTATTGTCTCTGAGACGGAGACAAGAACTACGTTTGGACTGTCGAAAAAGGTAAAGCGAAGAAGGTGGAAGTGACCTTAGGGAATGCTGATGCTGAAAATCAAGAAATCTCATCTGGTTTGACAAAAAGATAGTAAAGTTATCACCAATCCAACAGATAGCTTGAAAGATGGTCAAGAGGTGAAAGCGGATGAAAAACTCATTGATCTACGAAATATTAACAAAAACCTATCGGAATGGTGATCAAGAACTTAAAGTCTTAAAAATATCAATTTGACAGTTGAAGAGGGCGAGTTTGTGGCTATCATGGGGCCGTCTGGTTCCGGGAAGTCTACCCTCGATGAATATTATCGGATGTTGGATCGTCCGTCTACTGGCGAGTATTTTTAGAAATGAAGATGTGCAAAACTTGGGTGATAAGAAGAGTAGCCAAGGTGCGAAATAATCAGATCGGCTTCGTTTTTCAGCGCAATTTCTTTCCTCTTATCTAAATTAAATGCCCTTCAAAATGTTGAACTCCCTGTTGATTTATGCGGGGGTGTCAAGGAAGTCGCAAAAATCTAGCTAAGCAGTATTTGAAAGTGTAGATTTGGGCACTCGTGATGACTCACTTGCCGTCAGAGTTGTCTGGGGGACAGAAGCAACGTGTTGCCATTGCGCGTGCCTTGGTAAACAATCCTTCGATTATTCTTGCCGACGAGCCGACAGGAGCCCTTGATACCAAAACTGGGGAGCAAATTATGGAACTCTTGATGGAGTTGAACGCTGAAGGAAAAACGATTATCATGGTTACTCACGAACCTGAAATTGCTGCCTATGCTAAGCGTCAAATTGTCATTCGTGATGGAGTTATCTCTTCAGATAGTGCTGAGAAGGAGGAACATGAATAATGCAAAATTTCAAATTTGCCATTAGTTCCATTCTTGGACATAAGATGCGGGCTTTTCTGACCATGATTGGGATTATCATCGGGGTTGCTTCTGTTGTCGTTATCTTAGCACTGGAAATGGGATGCAACAGGGAGTCACCAAGAGCATCACCAAAGAGCAGAAGTATGTAAGCTTGCTTTTATTCTCCCACTAAAAATAATTATACGATGGGAGTTAATTTGATGGAGGTCAATGGTGGTCAAGATGCAGATAGTGAGATACTAGAGGAACCACCTGTTGTCCAAGAGTCTTTGGGTCAAGGAACTATTGAAGATTGACGGAGTCAAGGGCTATTATGTGACCAATGGTTCGACAGCTGATTTTTCTTATCAGAACAAGAAGTCTGATAAGGTCAACATTACGGGTGTGAATGCCACATTCTTTAAAATTAGAAAATATGAGATTTTAGCTGGACGGACTCTCTTGCCCTAGTGACTATCAAAGTTTTTCTAATGTGATGATGATTGATGAAACAGTGGCAACCAGCCTGTTTGGAAGTAGTGCAGAAGCCCTGAATAAAATAGTTTCAGTCGGTGACAGCAACTATCGGGTTGTTGGGATTTATAAGGATCCCAATGCTGGTCAGAGCATGAGTATGAGCTCAGGTAGCGCCTTGATGGCGAATACAGCAGGTGGCATCTGAATTTCATACAGATGAAATTGCAACTGTCTATATCTATGTGCCAGAAGTGGATCGTATCAACGAAGTTGGTGTAGAAGCAGCCAAAGAATTGACGGCTCTCTCAGGAGCTCGTCAAGGAGAATATCAAATCCTAAATATGGATACCTTGCTGGAGCAGTACAATCAAATCACAGGAACTATGACCGGTGTTATCGGAGCTATTGCAGGAATTTCCCTCTTTGTTGGTGGTATCGGTGTGATGAATATCATGCTAGTATCCGTTACAGAGCGGACACGGGAAATTGGTTTGCGAAAAGCTCTTGGAGCAACGCGTGGAAATATTCTCACGCAGTTCTTGATTGAATCCATGGTATTGACCCTTATCGGTGGCCTGCTTGGTCTTAGCCTTGCTCTATGGAATCAATGCTCTGCTAGCTGCAGTCGTGCCTGAAAACGTATTTGAGGTCCACCAGTTGTCTCTGTCACTGCAGCAGTTGGAAGCCTTGTCTTCTCAGCCATGGTTGGTATTGTCTTTGGTATCTTGCCGGCTAATAAAAGCATCTAAATTAGATCCGATTGAAGCGCTGAGATATGAATAATGTGAGCAAAAAGTCTGGGAAACCAGACTTTTTGTCATGTAAAAATCGATGGAATTCCAGCGGGATTTGTTTTTAAAATTGTGTAAGTTTGAGATTACTTCATTGTTGGGAAGAGCAATACATCGCGAATGGTAGTCACATCTGTGAGCAACATTACAAGACGGTCGATACCGATTCCGAGGCCTCCAGTTGGTGGCATACCGTATTCCAAAGCTTCAACGTAATCATAGTCGATGCCTGTCGCTTCGTCATCACTCCAGTTCTTTAGCCTTTTGCCTGTGCTTCAAAACGAGATAATTGATCGATTGGATCGTTCAGCTCAGTGAAGGCATTAGCATATTCTTTGGTCATGATGAAGAGCTCAAAGCGGTCCGTGAAGCGTGGGTCTTCTGGGTTTTTCTTAGCCAGAGGTGACACAGCAACGGGGTGACCGTAGACAAGGTTGGCTGAATCAAGGTTTCTTCGACAAATTCTTCAAAGAAAGCATTGATGATGTGTCCAACTTCAGTATAATGTTTTTCAACTGGCACTCTTTTCCTTAGCTAAGGCAGCAGCTTCTTCAAAGCTCATATCTTGCCAGAAGTCTACGCCAGTGATTTCTTTAATAGCATCCACCATGTGAACACGTTTGAATGGCTCGTTGATCTTGATCTCAGTGCCTTGGTAGTTGACTGGACCATCACCCTTAACTGCCTTAGCAGCGTGTTGGATAATGCCTTCTGTCAAGTCCATGATGTCTTGAAGTCAGCATAGGCTTGGTAAACTTCGATAGAAGTGAACTCAGGGTTATGAGTGGCATCCATCCCTTCGTTACGGAAGATACGGCCAATTTCATAGACGCGTTCCATACCACCAACGATAAGGCGTTTCAAGTGAAGCTCAGTCGCACTACGCAATACCATGTCAATGTTTTTGAGCATTGTGGTGAGTAATGAATGGACGAGCAGCAGCACCACCAGCTTCATTGTGTAGGACAGGAGTTTCAACTTCAAGGAATCCTTGTCCATCAAGATAGCGACGAATTTCTGAGATAATTTTTGAGCGAGTGACAAAGCGTTCAAAGCTCTCGCGGTTAGAAATCAAATCCAAATAACGTTTGCGGTAGATGGTTTCCACATCTGTCAAACCGTGGAATTTCTCTGGAAGGGGACGCAAAGCTTTTGAAAGGTGAGTAATGTCGTTGCTTTGATAGAGAGTTCTCCCATATCTGTGCGCATCACATCGCCTTCAATTCCCAAGAAGTCACCCAAGTCAGCTTTTTGAAAATCTCATAGTTTTTCTTCACCAACTTCGTCCTTACGAACGTAAATCTGATTTGGCCTTCACGGTCTTGGATGTGGGACGAAGCCGACTTTCCCTTTTTCACGTTTAGTCATCAAACGACCAGCAATAGTTGCTTTTTTCGTTCAATTCATGTAATTCTTCTTTGGATTTGTCGCTATATTTTTCTTTAAGTTGAGCAGAATTTGCAGTGCGTTCAAAACGTTTTTCCGAAAGGATCAATTCCTTGCTCAGCCAGCGCGGCCATCACGTGCGAATAATCTGCTGGTCATTTAGTTCTTCAATATGTTCCAGTAGTCATTTTCTTCCTCCTAAGGCTTTTCCCTTCTATTTTATCACAAAATCAGCGGAAATTCAGCAATAATTATTGATGAAAAAGAAAAACTGCGGATGTTTAAAGATTCGCAGTTTTATCTGTTAGCATGTAATCTAGTTGTTCCAAGCAAGTAACTTGAAAAGAGTCAAAGTCGTCTGTTTCCAAAATGGTGACGCTAGTATTGGCTAAGCTCTCCGTCCTTTCATGGAGCAAAGATGTTTCGTAACCGAGCAGGCGTCGAATGCTGGCAGTTAGGTTAGCTCCATGTCCGACAATCAAGACATTTTTGGAAGTCTTTTCCTTTGAGAGACTTCACGAAGGAAATTGTCCGATTGGTAGTTTGAGCGACGGATTCTGCTTCAAATAGTTGGTGATCAAACTGGGATAGATCGTGGCGAAAGGCCCACATCTGCTGAGGATAGGTGGCTTCTACAGTAGCAATTTGGGCTCCTTCCAGTTTTCCAAGGGCCCACTCTCTTAGTTGAGGAGTTGGAACAATATCGGTTTTATACTGATTTTCACTTAGGATGATTTCGCAGAACGGTAAGCGCGAGGCAAATCGCTAGAGTAGATTTTATCGAATTGAACGTCTGATAAATGCTTGCCCAAACGCTTGAGCTCGTCAATGGATGTCGCCAGCAGTGGAGAATCTCCGCTTGCCCCTTGGAAACGCATTTCTAGATTCCATTCGGTTTTTCCATGTCGGATAAAATACAATTTCATATCATGCTCCTTTTTCCTTTTGAAGCTAAGGACTTAGTCTTCTTTCAAGTCTGCGAACTGCGCCTGAACAAAATCAGCCAAATCCTGAGCCTTGATCTGGATGCTACGGCCAACTTCACCAGCAGAAACAATAATATCTGCGACTCAGGGCCGTTTGGTCAATGAAAATGGGGAAGGAGTGTTTTTGGCGAATGCCGACAGGATTATTGGCGCCATGGATGTAACCAGTTGTTTTTCTAAATCTTTCTGCGGAATCATACTGACTTTTTATTGCCTGAAATTTTTTGCAATTTCTTTTTCTGACAGATGTTCGGTGATAGGCAGGATGCCAATGACTGTTCCTGTTTTTATCCCCGTTTAAAGCCAGTGTTTTTATAAATTTGCGAGCGGTCAAATTCCTCTGTCAGGCTATCATCTAAAGCATTAATCTGCAAGCCTTGGTGTTCGATTTTTGCCTTGTTTAAAATTTGCTCAACCAGTGTTTTTGAGTTTTGTCTTTTTAGCCATTATTTATATTTCTCTTTAATTGGGACATCCAAATTCCTAGCCAGATACCTAGTCCAAAGAAAAAGGCAGCAAGAACAAGTGTGAAAATGGATACACCTGCATAACTAATGCTCTCATTGTTGCCGCTTTGAGGGAGGACAATGAGCAAGGTGCTGGACAATACAATACCAATGATAAAATGGTAAACGCGGAATGATAATGTTTCAAAATGTAATCCATGGCTTTTTGAAAAAGAGAATCAGAGCCAGAGCGCCACCGATGCCGATTGGCAGGAAGGTGCCAAATAAATCCAGACGTTTAAATCCTGTCAGCATGGGGAGTATAGAGCCCCTAGAATCAATAGCAGATTTGAAGGGCTGAGTCCCGGAATCAAGATTCCCAAAGCGATAAGGGCACCTGCTAAAACAAAGGATAAGAAGTTAGCTGGTAGTGTTCCCACCATTCCATTTAGTGAATAGAGGAAGACGCCCGACAAGATGAAACTAAGCCAGAAGGTAATAGTATCAGCTCGATCTCTGTCGGATTCATTGACGGATTCTTTGATCAGGCTGGGAATGGTGCCGATGATGGCTCCAGCAAAGCCCCAGAGAACGATAACCTTGTAATTATCCAGTAAGAGATTGACTGGATAGGAGAAGGCTGCAATCCCCTAAAACCATCCCAATAGCTACAGGAGTGAAGTAGAGAACATTCTCGATAAAATTTTTCTTTGATATGGGCTAAAAAGCGAATCATTCGCTCATAAATCCCCCAAAATCGCGGCCAATACACCGCCAGACACACCAGAGCAGAATGAAGCCAAGCGCGATAATCATTCCTTTTTAAAACTCTAGCAATCCATGAAATCATAATATCTCCCTCACAAGTTTTTCATTAGACTATTGTACCATAAAGCTACACACTTTTCTGAGCAAGAAAAATATCTTGTACAGAGAGAGATACAAGAGTTTCTAACAATTATCTTGCATCCTTTTTATTTTTGGTGTTGAAAATAATTTCTTGTAAGTCTCTTTTTATCCTGTACAGGAGAGAGCTGATTGAGGTCTAAGTTATGTGGGAAACCTTCCAATTTACCTTCTGAGGTGTATTGATGTAGGTCATAGGGCTGTTCAGTATTGGGAGCAGCGTTATAGTAGCCGTCATTATAGCCATAAGTTGGAATCCAAACGGCAGTAAATTTCTAGTTGAGATACTATGCTCTTCCATGAAATAGGGTACCGATGTAGATACTCAATATTTTTGAGCTCCAAGACTTTCGTTTGGCACTGAAAAAGCTTGATTCCTGCGTTCATGTCGCCCATAGTCTTTTCTTCAACATCAAGCCAGTAAAAGGTAGGTTTATATTTCGAAGATGCCTTGTAGAAGCTTTCAGCCTCTTTTTCCATTTCTTTGATATTGCCTGCTGCTATATAGCATACACAGCTACAGGAACTTCTGTTTTTGAAAACTCTTGGATATGGGTAGCAAATGATTTGTCAAGTCCATTTTAAAATGAGTAGCAACATTTTCTGCTTGAGCTCCACTATGCACGCGAATGATAGCACCAGAAATATTTGTTGATAAGGCATCATAGTCTAGTTTCTTGCTGGGCAATTGCCAACCGGAAAGGTCAACGATAGGCTTATTAAGCAATTCTTCCTCAGGTTCGTCTGAAGGAGTCTCCTCTTGGTTGTCACCTGACTGACTTGAGATTTTTGTTTGGGCTTGTCGATTTTGCAGATCAAGCTGCGTTTGCTTTATGACAATATATAGTATAAAGTAGCAAAAACAGCAAGAGTGCAAGCGGTTTAACTTTTTCTCATACTGTTTCATTGTAACTTAAAAATAAATAGAAAAGCAAAGCATTTATCTATATTTCCAGCGAAACTACGAAAATGTAATCTGATTGCAATAGAAGATAAAACAATTTGAAATATTTGATATTTGAGGCGATAACAAGCAAATGATCTATTGAGGCCACCCTCACGTTTCTCGAGTCAAAAAGGTGGTATAATGAAGGTTGAATTTTTAGAAAATTAAATGGTGAAATATGAAAATTGACAAAAAGCATTTATTGAATTACTCAATTTTGATTCCGTACATGCTGTTATTCGGCATTGGCTTGATTGTCGTTTATTCCACGACGAGCCCCATCCTCATTCAAAATGGGCCTCAATAGTTTTCGAATGGTCGCCACTCAAGCAGGCTGGCTCTCAGCTTGGTGATGATTGGGATTATTTACCGAATGAAGCTGGATTTTCTGAAGAGGCCAGAGTGATTACGTTTGTTATCATAGCTGAAATTATTCTGCTTTTTACCTCACGCTTTATCACAGGAACGATCAATGGGGCCACAGGTTGGCTCAAAATCGGCCCAGTTACTGCTCAGCCGGCGGAATATCTGAAGATTATTTTTAGTCTGTATTTTGGCCCTACAGTTTTCTAAGAAACAAGAGCAAATAGAAGTATATGATTATCAAGCAATCACCTTTAATCAGTTGATTCCACGTGCTGTTACGGATTGGCGGGTTATTGTTTTTCTTGATAGGCCTGGTGGTTATCATGCCCGACTTAGGAAATGCGACCATTTTTGCTCTTAACAGTTTTGATTGTAATTTCCACCAGCGGAATTGCTTACAGATGGTTCTCGACCATGCTGGGTGCTGTTGTAGGAGGGTCGGCAGCAGTTTTAGCGAGTATTTGGTTGATAGGTGTCAAGCGTGCTGAGCAAGTTCCTGTTTTTGGATATGTTGCAAAGCGTTTTAGTGCTTTTTCAACCCTTTCGACGATTTGTCTGGCTCAGGTCACCAGTTGCCAACTCCTACTATGCGCATGAGTAATGGTGGTTGGGTTTGGCTTAGGGTTTAGGAAACCCATCGAAAAACGAGGTTACCTACCAGAGGCTCATACAGACTTTGTTTTCTCGATTGTTATTGAGGAAGTCGGATTCTTTTGGAGCAACTTTAATTTTAGCCCCTGCTCTCTCTCTTGATTTTACGGATTATTCTCGTAGGTACAAGGGCTAAAGACCCATTTAATTCTATGATGGCTTTTGGGAATTGGTGGTATGATTCTAATGCAAACCTTTGTCAATATTGGTGGATCTCGGGGCTTGATCCCTTCAACCGGTGTAACCTTCCCCATTCTTATCTCAGGGGGAACAGTTTATTGGTTCTATCAGTTGCCATTGCCTTTGTTTTAAATATTGATGCCAATGAGCGACGAAACGCCATGTATCAGGAACTAGAAGTAAGTCAATCCTAAAAGATCTTCTTGTATGTTAGCTCTTCAACAATAGAAAAGGTGTAAATAATGTCATTTACAAAATTAGAAAATTATAGCAATAAAGAAATGATTGGAGAAGAAGTTTCTATTTTAACGGACTTGTTGGTAGATATTACCCGGGATATTCTCAGTCCTGACACTTTTGCTAAAATCTCCATGATTGAAGAACTAGCAGTTCAATCTAAATACCAAGAGCTGAGCAGTAGTAGAAGAATTATCCACGGATGATATGGTCTATATCTCACGCTATTTTGCTATTTTACCTCTCGCTCATCAATATTTCTGAAAGATGTTGACTTGGCTTTATGAGATCAATCATCAAAATAATATTGACCAAGACTACCTTGGTAAGCTTTCGACGACGATTGATTTAGTTTCACACGAGAAAATGCGCAGGAAATCCTCGGAAAATCTAAATGTTGTTCCTGTTTTGACTGCTCATCCGACTCAGGTTCAGCGCAAGACCATGTTGGATTTGACCAATCATATTCACACACCGTTGCGCCGCAGCATCGTGATGTTAAAGCCGGTCTGGTGAACGAAAAGAAATGGTTAGGTCAATCTCCGTCGCTATATCGAGCTGATGATGCAGACCGACACGATTCGGGAAAAAGAAACTTAAGGTTACCAATGAAATAACTAACGTTATGGAATACTATAACAGTTCTTTTCTTCAAGCAATCACGAACCTGATGCTAGAGTATAAGCGCTTAGCAGAAGAAAAAGGAATCCATTTGAAAATCCCTAAAACCGATCACCATGGGAATGTGGATTGGTGGTGACCGGATGGGAATCCATTTGTAACCGCTGAAACTCGAAATTGTCTCGCGACAGTACAGAGCGAAGTTATTCTGAATTACTACATTGACAAGGTTTATACGCTCTATCGTAACTTCTCCCCGTCTACTAATCTTTCAAAAACAAGGAAGCGGTAGCCAAGATGGCAGCTCTGTCAGCGACAAGTCTGTTTATCGGGAAAAATGAGCCTTATCGCCGTGCTTTTCATTATATTCAGTCCAAGTTGATTCAAACCTTACTTTATCTGAAAGAAGGTAATTTCTCTGGTGAAGGGCATCGTTTGGTTGATAAAGCTGAAGCAGTCCTGCATGCAAATTCAGCCACTTCGGTCAGCCATAATGAGTAGGGAAATTATTCCAAATTATATCCAGTCTAAAACTTAGTGGTAGTTTAGATGAATTACGAAAAGAACAACTTCCATCTTATAAAGATGCCAAGAGTTTAAGGAAGATCTCCTTGTTATTCGTGATTCTTTGCTGGAGCACAATGGACAAGCCCTGGTGACTGGAGAACTACTGAATTGCTACAAGCAGTTGACATTTTTGGTTTCTTCTAGCAGCATTGATATGCGTCAGGATTCTAGTGTCCATGAGGCTTGTGTGGCTGAGCTCTGGCTTCTGCTAATATTGTGGAGGATTACAGCAGCTTGTCAGAGGAAGAAAAATGCCAAGTTCTCCTCAAGCAGCTTCTGAGGATCCACGGATCCTGTCAGCCACTCATGCACCTAAATCTGAACTTCTACAAAAAGAATTGGAGATTTTTCAAGACGGCTCGTCAGCTTAGGATGCGATTGGCGAAGATGTTATCAAGCAAAATATTATTTCTCATTCGACTAGCGTATCAGATCTGCTAGAGTTGGCGATTATGCTCAAGGAAGTCGGCTTTGATCGATGAAGAAGGTGCGCGTGCAGATTGTTCCTCTGTTTGAAACGATTGAGGACTCTAGATAATTCCTGCGATACCATGGAGAAATATCTGTCTCTGCCGATTGCTCAAAAATGGATCGCTTCTAAAAACAACTACCAAGAAATCATGCTGAGCTACTCAGATAGTAATAAGGATGGTGGCTATTTATCATCGTGCTGACACTTTATAAGGCTCAGCAACAACTGACAGCTATTGGTGATAAGTTTGGCGTCAAGATTACCTTCTTCCATGGTCGTGGAGGAACTGTCGGTCGTGGCGGTGGCCCAACCTATGAAGCAATCACTTCACAACCATTGCGGAGTATCAATGATCGTATCCGCCTGACAGAGCAGGGTGAGGTTATTGGCAATAAATACGGTAATAAGGACGCTGCTTACTACAATCTGGAAATGCTTGTATCGGCGGCTATTAACCGCATGATAAGCTATAAGAAGAGTGATAGTAATACGACCAATGAATACGAGAGAGTGATGGATCGAGTGGTCGATCGAAGCTACCAAATCTATCGTGACCCTAGTCTTTGGCGACGAACGTTTCTATGACTATTTCTTTGAGTCTAGTCCTATTAAGGCCATTTCTAGCTTTAATATCGGTTCTCGTCCAGCGGCCCGTAAAACGATCACTGAAATCGGCGGCCTGAGAGCCATTCCTGGGTCTTCTCGTGGTCTCAAAGTCGGGTTATGTTCCCTGGTTGGTATGGCGTTGGCTCTAGCTTCAAAGAATTTATCGATGAAGATCCGGAAAAAGAATCTTGCCTTCCCTTCAATTTATGTATCAGAGATGGCCATTCTTCCAGTCCCTCCTATCAAATGTCGATATGGTGCTGTCCAAGTCCAATATGAATATCGCTTTTGAATATGCGCAACTTTGTGAAGACCAAAATGTACGCGATATTTTCAATACAATCCTAGATGAATGGCAGCTGACCAAGGATGTTATCTTGGCAATTGAAGGCCATGACGAGCTCTTAGCAGAAAAATGCCTATCTCAAGGATAGTTTGAACTATCGGATGCCTTATTTCAATGTTTTGAACTATATTCAGCTTGAGCTGATCGAAGCGTCAGCGCCGAGGAGAACTTTCACCAGAACAAGAACGTTTGATCCACATTACCATCAATGGAATTGCGACAGGACTACGAAATTCTGGTTGATGCACAGGAGTTTAAAGAACTCAATAAAAATCGGCTTCTGAGCCGATTTTTATTGAGTTTAAACTATTTTTGAGTCCATAACTCATTTCCTGCGATTCGTGTAAATAAAAATGAAAAGTTTTCATATCTGTGCGCTAAAAATACTTGAAAGTGTTTACAATTAGTGATACAATGATAAGTGTAGAAAAATGAAAAACGATATTTTCAACAAAAAGAAAGGAAACTATATGAACACAGACGACACAGTAACCATTTATGATGTCGCCCGTGAAGCGGGAGTTTCAATGGCGACAGTCAGCCGAGTTGTAAATGGTAACAAGAATGTAAAAAGAAAATACACGAAAGAAAGTACTAGAAAGTAATTGAACGTCTTGACTATCGTCCCAATGCAGTTGCCCGTGGTTTAGCCAGCAAAAAGACGACCACAGTTGGTGTTGTAATTCCTAATATCACGAATAGTTACTTCTACTTTAGCCAAAGGAATTGATGATATTGCTGAAATGTATAAGGTACAATATCGTCCCTGGCAAACAGCGATGAAGATGATGACAAGGAAGTTTCGGTTGTTAATACCCTTTTCTCTAAGCAAGTAGATGGCATTATTTTTATGGGCTACCATCTGACAGAGAAAATCCGCTCAGAATTTTTCACGTTCACGGACACCAGTGGTTCTAGCGGGCACGGTGGATGTAGAGCATCAGTTACCAAGTGTCAATATTGATTATAAACAGGCAACGGTTGATGCTGTGGAACTATTGGCTAAGCGCAACAAGAAAATTGCTTTTGTCAGCGGGCCTTTTTGGTGGATGATATCAATGGTAAAATTCGCTTTGTCTGGCTACAAAGAAGCTCTGAAGAGCAAGAAAAATTTCATACAGCGAAGGCTTAGTCTTCGAGTCTCAAGTATAGCTACGATGATGGTTATCACCCAGCTGAACGTCTGATTGCTTCAAAGGCAACGGCGGCTTTTGTGACCGGAGATGAGTTGGCAGCAGGTTTGCTTAATGGTTTGGCTGATCGAGGTGTTCGTATTCCTGAAGACTTTGAAATCATTACAGCGATGATTCGCAAAATTGCTCGCTTTTACTCGCCCCTAATCTGTCTACTATCGGACAACCTCTGTATGACATCGGTGCGATTAGTATGCGGATGCTGACGAAGATTATGCATAAAGAAGAGTTGGAAGAGCGCGAGGTTCTCCTAGCTCATACGATCAATGAACGTAAATCAACTCGTAAATAATAAAATTGATACTGGAATGGACAGAATTAAATTTTTGAAAGAATTTAATTCTGTCTCGTTTTTATTTTAGTTAAACACAGTCGCCGAATATAAAAGACTCTGAGTTTCTTCTTTGTAGAAATTTAGGTATAATAGAAGTAGGAATGCTGAAAAATCATTACTTGGACAATCTGCTTAACTGATAGGAATGAAGAGGTCAGGAGTTAGCCAAGATTTGGCATGATTTTCAGATAAAATGTAAAAATAAAGAAGTGGAAACGCATTTTTCTGTCTTCTTTTTACTAGTAGGCATCATTTATTGTAGCTGTATTAAGGAGAATTTTGTGATTACACAACCAGATACCAAGACTGTTTATAGCTTTATGGATAGTTTAGTCTCTATCAAAAAATATGTTCAACGGTCCAAGGACTTGGGCTACAAAAAGTCTAGGCATGATGGATGTGGACAATCTTTATGGGGCTTATCATTTTTCTAGAGGAGGCAAAAGCGTCAGGACTTCAGCCCTGCTCGGTCTGAAATGGAAATTTATAAAGATGGAAATCTTCTCAATCTGAGACTGTTAGCCTTAGATAGTCAGGGCTATCGCAATTTGATGAAGATTTCGACTCTAAAAATGATGAATCGTCAAAATTGGGAAGACTTTCAACATCTTTTTAAGGGGCTGGCTCTGATTGTACCAATCTTTGAGGGCGTGGATCAACTAGATCTTGGCTTGACTTTTTATGTTGGAGTCTTTCCAGATACGCCAAGGCAGGAATTGACTAGACCAGTCCTGCCCTTGCATACGGTTCGCTACTTTGAGCAAGGAGATTTAGAAACCTTGCAAATGCTGAGGGCGATTCGGGACAATATCAGCTTGCGAGAGGTCGGTCATCTGTCAAACCATGAATTTTTATTAGCCCCAGCCTCTTTAGTGGAAGCTTTCGCTGAAAACTTTCCAGAGAGTTTGACCAACTTGAGAAATTGGTGGCTGATGTTCACTCATGAAATCAACACCGAGTTGAAGCTCTGCGCTTCAATCCTGAGCGTCCTGCTGTAGAGGAGCTGCTGAGAATTGGCTGAGGCGGGATTGGCCAAGTGGGGGTCTTGCAGGGGAAGACTATCAAGCAAGGCTGGATCAGGAGCTGGATGTCATTCATCAGATGGGCTTTGATGATTATTTCCTTATTGTCTGGGATTTGCTGCGCTTTGGCCGCAGTCAAGGTTATTACATGGGATGGGACGTGGCTCTGCAGTTGGCAGTTTAGTAGCCTATGCTTTGGAAATTACAGGCATTGACCCAGTAGAAAAGAATCTGCTGTTTGAACGTTTCCTAAATCTGGAGCGCTATACCATGCCCGATATTGATATTGATATTCCCGATGTGTATCGGCCGGAGTTTATCCGCTATGTCCGAGATCGTTATGGTAGCATGCATGCAGCCCAGATTGTGACCTACTCAACCTTTGGAGCCAAGCAGGCCATCCGGAGATGTCTTTAAGCGCTTTTGGTTTGCCAGAGTACGAGCTGACCAATATGACCAAAAAATCGGCTTTCGAGACAATTTAACCACCGCTTATGAGCGAAATATAGCTTTTCGTCAGATTATCAATAGCAAACTAGAATACCAGAAGGCCTTTGAAATTGCTAAGAAAATCGAAGGAAATCCACGCCAGACCTCAATCCATGCTGCTGGTGTCGTCATGAGTGACGATGATTTGACCAATCAGATTCCCTAAAAATATGGGAAGACATGTATATCACCCAGTACGATGCCCACGGTGTCGAAAAGCAATGGACTTTAAGATGGACTTTCTAGGCCTGCGCAATTTGACCTTTGTCCAGCGGATGAAAGAAGCGACTTAGACAAATGCGGAGTTGATATTGATATTGCTGGTATTGACCCGAAGATGAGGAAACTCTACGCCTCTTTGCAGCGGGTAATACCAAGGGTATTTTTCAGTCTGAACAAGCAGGTGCCATCAGTCTTTTGACAAGAGTCCCAACCCGTCCAGTTTGAAGAAGTAGTGGCTACCACCTCCTCAATCGTCCCGGAGCTGGTGACTATATTGATAACCTTTGTCAAGCGCAAGCATGGTCGCGAGCGCGTGGAGATGATTGATCCTGAGCTTGGAGGATATCTTGGCCCAACCTATGGCATCATGCTTTACCAAGAGCAGGTCATGCAGGTCGCCCAGCGTTTGTGGTTTTAGTCTAGGAAGGCCGATATTTTACGGCGGGCGATGGGCAAGATGCTGCTGAGCAATGCATAAAATGGAGGAAGAATTTATCAGGAGCTGTCAAATTGGGGGCACCTAGACTAAAGCCAGGAAGTCTTTGTGGTCGTGGAGAAATTTGCCGGCTATGGCTTGCAACTGCAGTCATGCCTCATGCCTACTCGGCTCTAGCTTTTCAGCTGGCCTATTTCAAGGCTCATTATCCAGACATCTTCTTTGATGTCATGCTTAATTATTCTAGCTCGGACTATATCACGGATGCACTTGGATTTGGCTTCGAACTGACTCCATTGACCATCCACAACATTCCCTATAAAGATAAGTTTTCAGTGAGCGGAAAATCTATCTTGGCCTGAAAAATATCAAGGGCTTTGCAAGAGAGATTTTGCATTCTGGATCATAGAAGAGCGTCAAAAGAATCCCTTCCAGTGTGGAAGATCATTTTTACGCCTCGCCGCAGAATTATCATAAATTGCCACTTTTGAGCCCTTTTGGTGCACTGGGGCTCTTTGATGTTTTTGAGCCCAATCGGCAGAAGATTTTGCACAATCTACTGAATCTTTTGTCTTTGCAGATGAGCTGGGGAGTTTTGATTTGTTGATACTAGCTATTCAGCGGACGGATTCTCGAGGATTTTACTGCTGCAGAAAAGTCTGAGCAGGAGCAAGCCTTGATTGAATTGGCCTTAGTGATCACCTGCTCATTAGCTCCAGCCAAGAAAGCCAATCGTTCTTTTGTCTGGATTGAAGAGCTGGCAGATAATAGATAAGGCGACCATTCTAGTTGAAGTCCAGTCTATCAAGGTTATTCGCACAAAAATGGTGAAAAACATGGCCTTTATGCAGGTGACAGATACCAAGAAAAAGTTGGATGTCACTTATTTCCTGAAGTTTCATCGTCGTTTTGCCAAGCAAATCCAAGAAAAAGGCTATTACTATCTGACTGGAAAAATTCAGGAGAGGGATGGCATCGACTACAGATGGTTCTAGCAGAGGTGGAGAAAGCAAGCTCAGAACGCTTTTTGGATCCAATTAGCTGATACTAGTCATGACAGGCAGATTGCGGAGATCCTACAGCGATACCCGAGATATTCCCGTGGTGCTACGCCATGAGAATGACAAGAAAACGGTTCCTGCATCAGGCTCAAGTTCAAAAATCAGACCAACTTCAAGCTGAACTAGAAAATTACAGCATGAAAAACGGTTTTTCGGTAAAAATCAGGAAAATAAGAGAATTTTTATTCTGATTTGTGGTATAATCTATAAGAATGTTAAAAAGATAAAGGAGCATATTACGAAATGAAACGTATTGCTGTTTTGACCAGTGGTGGAGATGCCCCTGGTATGAATGCTGCTATTCGTGCAGTCGTTCGTAAAGCAATTTCCGAAGGAATGGAAGCTATGCGGGATCGACGGTGGCTACGCTGGAATGGTTGCTGCTGATATTTATCCACTTTGATGCGACTTCAGTTGGAGACATTATTTCTCGTGGAGGAACTTTCCTTCATTCAGCACGCTACCCTGAGTTTGCAAAAACTTGAAGGGCAATTAAAGGAATCGAACAACTGAAGAAACACGGTATTGAAGGTGTAGTTGTTATCAGTGGAGACGGTTCTACCATGGTGCGATGCGCTTAACAGAGCATGGCTTCCCAGCTGTTGGTGTACCTGGAACTATTGACAATGACATTGTCGGAACAGATTTCACTATCGGTTTTGATACTGCTGTTACAACTGCAATGGACGCGATCGACAAAAACTCCGTGATACATCATCCAGTCACCGTCGTACTTTCGTTGTTGAAGTAATGGGACGTAACGCTGGTGATATCGCACTTTGGGCAGGTATTGCTACAGGTGCAGATGAAATTATCATTCCTGAAGAAGGCTTCAAGATTGAAGATATCGTTGCCAGCATCAAACGTGGCTATGAAAAAGGTAAGAAGCATAATATCATTGTTCTTGCTGAAGGTGTTATGTCAGCCGATGAGTTTGGTAAAAAGCTGAAAGAGGCTGGTGATACTAAGCGATCTCCGTGTGACTGAACTTGGTCACATTCAACGTGGTGGTTCACCAACTGCTCGCGACCGTGTATTGGCTTCTCGTATGGGAGCGCATGCCGTTAAACTACTTAAAGAAGGTATCGGTGGAGTTGCCGTAGGTATCCGTAATGAAAAAATGGTGGAAAGCCCAATCTTGGGAACTGCTGAAGAAGGAGCACTCTTTAGCCTGACTGCAGACGGCAAGATCGTTGTCAACAATCCACATAAAGCTGATATCGGCTTGGCAGAGCTCAATCGCAGCATTAATATTTAATTGGTCAATCAGGGTGAAATCCTCAAATAGTAGAAGGAGTTTCTTAATATCATGAACAAACGCGTAAAAATCGTTGCAACTTTAGGGTCCTGCGGTAGAAACTGTGGCGGTAAAAATTCGGTGAAGACGGATACTGGGTGAAAAACTAGACGTTGAAGCTTCCAGCTCAAAATATTGCAAAATTGATTGAAGCAGGAGCAAAATACTTTCCGTTTCAACTCTCACACGGTGACCACCAAGAACAGGGTGAGCGTATGGCAACTGTTAAACGTGCGGAAGAAATCGCTGGTAAAAAGTTGGTTTCCTTCTTGACACTAAAGGTCCAGAAATCCGTACAGAATTGTTCGAAGGCGAAGCAAAAGAGTACTCATACAAAACTGGTGAAAAAATCCGTGTTGCAACTAAACAAGGAATCAAATCAACTCGTGAAGTGATTGCTTTGAACGTTGCTGGTGGACTTGATATCTACGACGATGTTGAAGTAGGTCGCCAAGTATTGGTTGACGATGGTAAGCTTTGAGTCTTCGCGTTGTAGAAAAAGATGATGCAACTCGTGAATTTGTAGTTGAAGTTGAAAAATGACGGTGTTATCGCTAAACAAAAAGGTGTAAACATCCCTAACACTAAAATTCCTTTCCCAGCTCTTGCTGAGCGCGATAACGACGATATCCGCTTCGGTCTTGAACAAGGTATCAACTTCATCGCGATTTCGTTCGTACGTACTGCAAAAGACGTCAACGAAGTTCGTGCAATCTGTGAAGAAACTGGTAACGGACATGTTCAATTATTTGCGAAAATCGAAAACCAACAAGGTATCGACAACTTGATGAAATCATCGAAGCCGCTGACGGTATCATGATCGCTCGTGGTGACATGGGTATCGAAGTACCATTCGAAATGGTTCCAGTTTACCAAAAATGATCATTACTAAAGTCAATGCAGCTGGTACAGTTGTTATCACTGCAACAAACATGCTTGAAACAATGACTGAAAAACCACGTGCTACTCGTTCTGAAGTATCTGACGTCTTCAACGCTGTTATCGATGGTACTGATGCTACAATGCTTTCAGGTGAATCTGCAAACGGTAAATACCCACTTGAGTCAGTAACTACAATGGCTACTAATCGATAAGAACGCTCCAAACTCTTCTTAATGAATACGGACGTTTGAACTCAGATACTGAACGTAACTCTAAGACGAAGTTATGGCTTCAGCTGTTAAAGATGCTACTAACTCAATGAATATCAAATTGGTTGTTACTTTGACTAAGACTGGTCACACTGCTCGTTTGATTTCTAAATACCGTCCAAATGCTGATATCTTTGGCATTGACATTCGATGAATTGACAGAACGTGGCTTGATGTTGAACGGGTGTTATCCCAATGCGTGTGATGAAGCACCTTCATCAACTGATGACATGTTTGAAAATTGCTGGAACGTAAAAGCAGTTGAAAGCAGGTCCCTGTTGAGTCTGGAGACGATATCGTTATCGTTGCAGTGTACCCACTTGGCGAAGCGGTTCGTACAAACACAATGCGTATCCGTACAGTACGTTAATAATAATTAAAAACCTTGCATATCAACGTTCTGGCGTTGTTGGCAGGGTTTTTATTTGTTTGTAGGCAGGGCAAAATTTTTACTTTCTGTCATTGGCAATCGCATCTAAAATATTCTCTATATTCGTTTTCATACTTTTTGTGACATGGGTGTAGATTTGTATGGTGGTTTTAGAGTCTTTGAGTCCGACCTCAAATATAATGGCTTTTTACAGGTATGTTTTTCAGCAAGCATACCAATTAAGGTGTGCTGAAAATGTGGGAACTTAGAACTTTATTGATGGGTTTGTCCAGCCTCTGATCTCGCCTTTTTGTAGTGTTATATTAAAAGTGTTTCGCTGTATTGGCTTTTCCCTTGATTGTTGAGAAAATGTAGTCTGTATCAGGCCAATTTGATCCGTGTTTTTGGCTAGTATCATTTAGCTTGATAAATTCATCCATAATCTCTATTTCTCGGTTAGTCAGATTAATCGTGCGGTAGCTTGATAGAGTTTTTCGCCAGTTCTTCTCAGCGCTTATCAATGCTACATCTAACGTCCCTGATATCCACCTCTCACTTTTCTCGGTGAAAATTGTGTTTTTCGATAGCCACAGCTTCGCCAATGCGGCATCCGTTCAAAAGACATAAATTCAGCGAGTAGGCCTGCTCTATAGGTTCGAGGGTTCTGTATAACTTTCCAAAAGCGCGTTGAGTTCTTCAGGTTCTAAGTATTTCTCCTCGATAGACTGCACGTCATCTAACGTCAAAACACGTTTAGAAGTGCAGTGGCTCGAGCTGGGTTATCGTTTATAATTTTTAGTTCCTGGGCATAATCAAAAACTCCATTTAAAACAGCTTTGATATGATTGAGCTAAAGCTGTGAGTCGGAATTTGCAATATATTTTTAACATAAGCACATCAATATTGCGTATTGGAACGTTCGAGGCAAAGTCTTAATAATCTTTTGTACGCTGGTTTACGAGCCCGACACCAGACCGCCTTTTACGCCCCTTTGGTAGAAGATCCACCATTCATCCAACAAATCAGCAAACAATCTATCTGATGTCGAAAATTTCTGAATGACCTTGTCTATCTTCTCATCAAGTAATTTCTGAGCTTCTTTCTTTGCTCTTGCTGATCCTGAGTCGAGCGTCACAGACACCCTTTTTCCACTTTTCAGTGTAGATCTTTTGTAGCGTCAAAAAATTTATATTTTCCGCTTACATGCTCTTCCCATCCACATTGTATTTTCCTCTCATTTTTGATATAATGAGTACAAGAAAACGACCTTTGAATGGTTGTTCTATACTAGATTTCACACCTCGAAAAGTTTAGGATGGCGAGTGGGGATTTTTAATACTCAAATCCATCTACTAGGAACAAAGGAATTTCCTTCCCTATATGAGTGAGTTCCATTTGTTCTTACATAAAATTTAGATACTTTTAGTCACATCAAATTTTTTCTATCTTCAACAAAAATTTTTAAAATGACTGGATTGCTTTTCTTTTTCCGTTTAAATAAATTAAATATTTAGTGAATACTGTGCTTTGGGTCAACAACTTGGAACAACGCTATCATCGATTACTAATTTAGTATCATCAGGCTACTGCACCATATAAATTACTGTCAGCTAACTTGTACTCACTAATTGAGTATTGCTGAAAATTTTTCGCAGGCTGAATTTTTAGCAGTTCCTTCTGATTTTTCGAGTTGACGGGCAGGTGATGATGCTTTTTGACGCTTCCATTTGTTAAGCTGTAGATGACCCTCACCACAAGCGACCAAGAATGTTGTTACTAATAAAGTTGTCGCTAATAACGTTATCATTGTTTTTACCCTTTAATTTCTACCAACGCCAAATATTCTCTTAACCATTGTTTCATCGGCGATGGTTTTTAGGTTGTATTTTCCATAAAGACCGTGTAATTAAAATGTAGTGGAATCTTCAGCTATATCCAACTCAGCCATAAGATGATGAATCATATTTCTGTTAGCTTCGAGCTCACATTTCTCCCGGAAAGAGATGATAAGTATCTGGCGCGTGGTTTCTATGACCTCATCTCATGTAAAGCGACTTGTACCCTCATCAGATATAGCATCACCAAAAACATAGTTTTGAGGGCTGGATGTAAAAGTGTCATCTGAAATAGACCATCTTCAAAATCTCTATATTCATACCTAGATTTTTGAGAAAATTCTTTTTCAGTCATAAACAATCCGACCTTTATTATTGTTTTCTCTGAGATAAATCTCTATTATGTTTTGAATCTGCTGTCTTCTTCAGTTAGTGGTTTACCATTGAAGCGCATAGCAGTAGAGGCGAGCTCTTCAACATCTACCCCTTGCCCTCAAAAAGAATTGTTCTTTTGTGTTAGCAATAGCAGGGTTATCCGTCCGTCCAAGCAGATAGTCAGTGGATACGTTGAAGTAGTTTATGATTTCTGAAATCAGCGTTGGGTGGGATTTCAACTTATAGAGTGTATTCCTACTGCACTCAAATCTTCTTCCAACTTCATAAAGAGAAATTCCACGATTATCAGCAAGTTCTTTGATCTGTATGTCGGAAACATTGTTAAATCAACCTTTCTGGAACATAACAAAAATATTTCAACTTTTTGGGTAGAAAGTAGTTGATATATCACCTAATTGGGTGTAAAATAGTTTTTGTAAGTTAATGAGTTAGTAAAAACGAAGTTAAAACTTATCTAAAATAAATAGCTTTGATGAGCAAATGAGTTGATAGATATAATGTTTTATCAAGGTTTTTAATTATGCTTTCATTTTAACCTTTGGGTGAGATATGTCAAGCGTTTTATAAAAATAATTTACTAACTTTAACTCCATTAAAAATAAAAGGAGGAGGTCGCATGAGCCAACAACATCACAAGTGGATTGAACTTGTAAAAGAGTGCATCAACAAACGTGGATGGTCACAGACTCGACCTAGCTATCGTAGTTGGTAGTTAGCCCATCAGCCATCACACACAGCTATTAAAAAGATGGTAAAGGGAGCGATGACTTGAAACTTCGCATCAATAAAAAGTTGTGATCAGCGAGTCATGGGAAAAATTTGAGTAGGAGGATAGCATGAACGAACTAGAAAAACAGCCCTCAATGAAGTATTGAGGACGGTTAGACTTATAAATCAAAAAGTTGTTGAGGTTGTTGAACTTCAAAATCAGCAAGAGCTAGCTATTTCTTATCTTCGGGGAATAATGGATGGTTCTGTGTCCGATTGAGTATCTCTTGAGCTTGTTGAATCAATGACTGATTGTCGATTTGCAATGGTTTGGAAAATCAAAAACTCATGCTTATTTATGATAGGAGAACGAGACTGTTGCTTTTTCTAACAGATTAAGTATCTTGTTTAGCTTTTTGGTCAAATTGTCATTGAGATCGCTGGGCAAGACTTCTTTCAATACGACTTTCAGGCATTTGAAGTTTTCAAAGCTTTTCATTTTAGCTTTCAATTCTTTTGGATTGCTCTATTTTCCCAACAGAAAGGTTATAGAAAACGGTTCTTTGAGATATAACATCAAAAGGAAGTTTGTTGCCTATTTGTATGATAGGAACCAAAGGGAGTTCTAATGCTTGTCTAAATCCTAATCATAAAATGCGTTTGGATTGTGTCCCTGTCATATCTGCTAAGCAAACCATAGGGGCAGTTTTAAGATAGTTGATGATAGTTTCATTGATATTATCAACTGCATCTACTTGGTCAACTCCGTACTGGTTTATATCCCTAATTCTTCTACAGACTGGGGCTATCAAGTAAGAAAAACCTCATCTGCTCTATCTCTAGTCTCGGTTCCAGATTCACCAATAGCAGTTACAATAAAAACAAATCAGACATGTTTTTTCTCCGATCGTTTTTATTTTGACTTTATACCCATATTTGAAAGGGGGTGAAGTATATGACTGAAGAAGAAGCAATTGAATTATTGAAATTTTAATGACAGACTATGGGCGAGGGTATTTAGCTGGATTAGTTAGTGGACTTTCAATGTTTTTGAAAAATTTTAAAAAGCAGAGTAAGTGCCCCTGCTTTCATCAAATTATTTTGGCTAACTTATCTACGGCTTTTGAAGCTCCGTGATACCACTCAATAGCTCTAGCAATATTCTGGAAATCAACTTCCCGTAAGGAATTTTTGAAGTGATATCTACTTGCTGGCTTTTGTTTTAAGGCATCCAGTTTTAATTCATGTTCTTTTCAAGTCTCTGTAATTCACTTTCAGATTGTGCCTTTGAATTCTTATTTTTGGAATCAGTTTGATATTTATTTGCGAGATAAACAAGAAACGCAGGAACGCATGAAGTTAAAAAGTTATCAAAATTTGATTAGTGTCCATAGACTCATCTCCTTTCTGTTGAAATTTTGACTAAAACGGTGAGAGGTCCTAGTCAAAATATATTATATGATAAAAACAATGTTTGTCAATATATTGTGTGAACAAGGATGAAAAATCTACAATGAACACAATATATAGTTCAATAGCATATATAGCACAAAAAGTATAAAAATAAAGCTAGATAAGGAGAAAGTGGCTATGCTTTTGGAAAAATATCCGAAAAACTTTCTAGAGAAGAATTGGACAGTTTATAGCTTTTGTTTGAAAGCAGGATCGGACCAGCTGGACTCTCATCGCTTAAGAGATGGAGAGGTGAAAGATTTATATTTTGATACTGTTACATTGCTGATGCTAGAAATCAGCATAGATGAACTAAGATAAACAGCACCTAACAAAGTCAAGCGCTATTCAAAAACAACTAATCGAATTGCTAGCACAGAAAGAGAGGAAATACATGCCAAAAGCAGAATTAGTTTACAGACCTGCAATCAATCCGAAAAAGCGGAAGCTGGTGATTATGAGCATCTTTGCCAAATTTGGGAAGGCTTGACTCCTAGCACGGCCAAAAGTTTGGGCAAAAAGAAATGAGAGAACACCCAGACTTCAGCAGGTACATAGACAACCCAACACACAAGATTGTTTTTATTAATTACGAGGGTTTTTCGCTTTATTTGTCAAATGGAAAAAGTCGTAATCGGTACAGAAGCAAGAAAGAGACGCTCGACGAGATGTTGAAAAACATCAAATCTGAAGAACGGGCGTTAGTTAAACAAGGAGTGATCAAGTGCAAAATCGTGAACAAATACGCATAATCTTAAATTGGGAGCGTGATAATTGGCGCCTTGGGAATGTCTACAAGAACAGATCAGCCAAGAAACCTATCGAAGTCGTCAAAAGCGAGTTGGAAAACCTGAAGCAATCAGCAAAAGGATGTGTCCTTTGAAGTCGTGCCACGAGGCGGGAAGTTGATCGGTGGAGATAAGATTGTGACGTTTAAGAAAGGAAGAAGAAAATGAGTGAAATTATAAAAGTAAAAACAGCAAAGCAATTAGTTTTGTTGCAAGTTGTTGCAATCGTACTAATGGCTATCGCTGGCGCAGACTATCGATAAGCAAAACAAGCAAATTCGTGAGCTGCAGGAGCAAATCATGACAATCGCGACAGCATCCGAGTGCAGGCTGACTACGAATCGGAGACAGGACGTAATGGTTAATAAATTTAACAACATGTACTACGAATTCGAGTACTGGAAGAAGACAGGAAAAGCAGATTTTCCAGGAGGATAAAAATGGCTGAAGTTTTAGGAGCAGCTTGCTTTGTTTCCAGCTTGCTACTAAGTCTTTTGCGGCAAGTCACGTCGACTTGAAAGAGAGCGCGTAGAAGCTGAGAAACAAGCAGAAATAGACTTGTACGCTAGATATGTTGTCTGGGCTCAAAATGAATACATGATCGAGCAAAAATCCAAAAGAATGGCTGAAGTACGCAAACATGATAATCAGTCATTCACAGTGAAGGGAGTGGATGATATGACATAGCGGAACGCATTCGGGAATATTATAAAGAATATCCCGCTGCCAGCTATGATGAGGTGGCAGAAGCTGTCAAAACAACAAATGTAAATGTCAGGGCAACAGTGTCCAAGGATGCCAAAGCAGGCAGATGTGTCCGCCTGGAAGACAAAACGTTGGACTATTCAGTTCATTTTGGAGCAGCAGAGGCACTTGCTGAATTGTCGGATTGGAAGAACGACACCAGACGAGAGGGTAGAGATGCTAACCAGAGCGGCTGAAAAGGAAAACGGACAGCAAATACAATGAGATTGTTGATTAAAGAAGCTAACAAACTAATGAAAGAGGTGACGAAGTAGTGGTTAGAAATAAATTATCAGATTTAACCAACACGCTCTTTTGCTCAACTGGAAACTCTAGATGACAGAGATCTCAACCGCAGAAGAGCTAAAAGTGGAGCTCCAGCGTTCAAAAAGCAGATGGTTGTAATTTCTAGCCACCTTGCAGGCAGGCCAACTGGCCTTGGACGCTGAGAGATTTAAAGATAAGGTAGGTGATGTCAATGCCTGATCGCTTTGCTGGAAGAACGAATATACTGATTACATGCAGGAGATTTGTCCAGTGACGGTTGACCCGGCAGTAACCCAACTGCTAAAATGAAAAGTTTGGTACTAGTTACACGTGCACGCAAACTCGGCGGAGTGCGTAAGCGCCTTGGATTGCTGGTTGGGAAAGTATTTCAAAAGAAAATCCCTTGTACAAGCGAGCAGCATGACTATTTTCTGGCAAACTACGTTGGGAAAAACTGCAGAAAGTATTTGGTGGATGAAATGAATGATATCCGGTTTGTCATTAACGAGCAAGCAAGTCAAGAACTATCGAAAGAACAATCATTTTAAATAGCGGCTTAATCCGGCAGTTTGAAAAAGGACATACACCAGCTAACAAAGGGAAGAAATTTCCGAATATGCCTAAGAATAGCGCCAGTTTAAGAAGGGAGTAAACTCTCCAAATTATGTTCCGGTGGAACCATTACCAAACGACAGACGGCTATCCTGAAAATCAAAGTAGCTGATCCCAATGTCTGGGAACTGTCCACAGAAAGACCTGGATTGAAACATAATGGCCCAATTCCCAAGGGACATTCGATCGTATTCTTAGATGGAGATCGGTCAAATTATGACACTGCAAAATCTGGCTTTGGTCTCATCAAGAAACGAAATAGCTAGAATGAAATCAAAATCATCTCATTTACGTCCGACGTTGATTGACTAAATCAGGTATCGACTTACAAAAACTTACAAACAAAAATCAGGAGAGGTGAGAAAAGAATGGCTAGTTTATACGAGCTGACAGGCCACCCCTGGCAATTTACCAGATGATAGTTGATGACGAAACAAAAGCGGACACGCTGAGGCGATCGGATTGGCAAAGAACAATTGAACAGAAAGCGATATGCGCCCACGTTATCACGAATCTAGAGGCAGATGGCCATGTACAAGGCTGAGGAAGATAGCTCAAAGCCAAGAAACAGGGCAGCAAGAAAAGCTGGATTATGCTATGTGATAACATTATGACATAGCCATGAATACGTCACGGTCAAACTGAAGTTAAGAGCGGTGCTCTCACTATAAAAGCTAAGAATCCAGAATCAGTCAAGGTCAACGAAGACGATCTCCCGAAAAATATTTTATAAAAAGCGACGCTTTGCGCTGGACAAAAGATGCTCAAAGAGTTAAGCTGAAATCTGGCAAGAAAGCCATGAGCTGAACCTCATTCGGACAGAAAAGTTGGTGATCAAAATGAGAATTTTAGCAATTGATCCGTCAAGCAATCGAATTTGAAACTAGCACAACAGGAATCGTCCTGTTGGACAATGCTGGTTTGGTCGATAGCTGGGTACTTCCGTTTGGCGCTCAAACTTCAAAAACTGGTTCAAGGAGACTAGCTGGAGTCTCGAGTTTGATATAGTGGTCGTTGAAAAATTTGAGGTCAGGGACAATGATTATTCTAGGGACAACTCAGTAGTCGAGACCATTGCGGCTATCGAACTATGTTATCCGGACTTGGTTCTCGCAGCGTAACGCAGGTTACGCAGACAGATATACCCAAATGACTTGCTAAAAGCTCTTGGGCTATGGTCTCGAAAAGAGCCACCAATGATGTGAGGGCAGCCAAGACTTGGGCTTTTCTACGCCCAGAGGAACGATATCGAGAGACGATTGTGACATTGGCAATCGAATTACGCAAATGGCAAGCCGAAGCTGTAAAACGTAGTGACTGTGACTGCCTCGCATCTCTTGGAGGCTCATGGGGTAGAGGAAAACCATCTGTGCTTTTGAAATAGCAAAGCACAAGGGAGCAAAAGTCCCGGTTATCAATAATCGTTTAGCTATTCTGGATGGCTGGATGGTACCTACCAAAAACTTAGATTACAACACCTGATTTTGAGCCAGAAACCATGACAGTACTCGCAGGTTGCGCAGCAGACTCGTGCAGCGGTGAGTCTATTGAGTGTGTGGATGTGCTTATCATCGATGAAATGCCAGAATCGTCCAGTGACGCCACTGTGAAAGCACATCGCAAGGTTAAACGCAGCCATACCATAGGCCCATCAGCAACGCCCATCAGGAAGAAGGCGACAAAACTTCTACCCGCTTGAAAAACATTTTTGAATGGCTGATCCTAACGAAAAGGAAAACTGGCAACTAGCTCCACGGAAGATGAAGATTCCAAATCGAGCTATTCCGAGCTAAGAATGGGATGACTTCCGAGACCATTACGAAAGCTACGTGGCTAATCTCGCCGACCTTTTTCCGCTGGGAAGATGTCGAAGGATTGAAGAGGCTGAGGAAAAACAACGGATTTGAGGTTGTCTTTTGAGCCAGTCTGGTGCCCAACTGCTAACCAGAAAGAGTTGGAACAATTTAGGAAGTTGAACATTGTTGGAAAAGATGGCAAGTACGCCATGGCCAAACAGACATTTGGTCGAAAGACTTTCGAACGGTAGGTTTGATCCAGACAGGATTTGTAGTTGACTTTCCAAAATTGAAAGCAGTCATCGCAGAGGCCTCGCATTGCTGCTGCAATTGGATCTTATGCTGGCAGGGCAAGACAGAAATGTTGATAGTTAGCAAATCCAAGCAGATTGTCGAGGTTATGCTACTGAGCGGCACTTGAAATAGGCATCGGGACGTGCATACAGTTAGAGCAGGGCATGATAAGACCACCATGGTCGCCACTAGCCAGGTGTACAGTGCTGAGCTGATGGTCTTCAACACAAATTTAAAACTATTGTAGGTTCTGGATCCCGTCAGTCAGTCTGATGGAGATTGCGATGACCACCGGCAATTGCTTTGAGAATCACTTGGTAGTCGTCAACAACACGATGTTAGAGTCGTAGAATTTTACTAAGCGAAACATGAAACACTGAAATGATTGTATTCCGCAGCGTGTGAAAGATGCCCATCTAAGTCGTATAAGGACAGAGGCACTTTGGTATTTGAAGGACTCATCGCTGCTTGGAACATTGTTTGAAGATCCTCGTAAGAAATATCGAAGAAACACAAAAAGACTCACAAGGTCTTTGCTGCAGCTTTGACTGTGAAATTGTCGCAGTCGAAGTAGAATAAGCAAATTGACCTATCCAAATGGCGGTGAACTTCGAGAGATAAAAACCGAGGAACAACCCGGGATTTAGCTCTCTAAAGTTATTGATTTTTAGTTGATGAGCGAGAGTCGCATTGGGAAAAATATTTGGAGTATTGCAAGCGATTCAAAGTGAATTGGTTGCTCCAAAAGGGCAGTATAACTCTTTTGAAAATATAATTACCGGAGCGCAGAGGACATTCTCAGAGGCTTCAGCCGATTTGTAAAAGCACACGCAGCCATTACCTGGAGCGACGAGATTGTTTTGATGATCGAGGGCGGCATTATGTTGAGGCATCTGTTACACTCTTTGCGAAGGCTGTAGTCTATTGCAAAAGCATCAGCGTGCTTGAAGAGGAAACCAGTAAAGGGATGGATGAAACAGCTCGATCACAGGGACAGCTTCTGAGCTATGCTCGGAAACATGCTTTCGAACGGACTATTTGCTATCATCGATGACAACAAAGATCCTGACATTGGATGAATATGCGCGCAAACGAGCAAGCACCAGCTCCAAAACCAGCTCAAAGCAAACCTGCATCAAATCAGAAACTAGAATCAGGAGAGCATCTGTAATGTTAAGTGCATCACAGGAGCCCAGGCAAAGAAGCTGCGTGAAGATATCGCACATTGCGGAGGCTTCAGGCGGTCCAGTCATTACGGTTGGAGTATGGTTCATCGACCAGTTTGGCGTAGAAAAATTGAGCTTATAACCAGCTGACAGGATTGGAAGAAGAAGCTCAAGAACTAATCGCAAAACACAGCGAAAGGAACTGAATAAAATGATCAATCAATGTCGTACTTGTCGGGCGTATGACCCGTGATGCTGAACTGCGCTATACACCGCAAAATCAAGCGGTCGCAACCTTTACCTGGCTGTGAATCGCAACTTTATCAAAGTGTGGAGCGTGAAGCGGACTCTTATTAATGCTGTTATCTGGAACCAACAGGCAGAAAACTCTCCTGCTAATGGGGCCAGCGCGCGCTCTAATCGGAATTACTGGTCAATCTCAGACTCAGTAACTACGATAATTCAGCAAGGCCAGCGTCTCATGCGTCACAGAAGTTGGTAGACTGAGAATTTCCAAATGTTGAAAGTCAGTAACCACTAAAAACTGAGGAAACCATTTGGAAATAGCAACCTAATGATATCCATCGATGACGATTTGCCGTCTCTAAGGAGTTACTAAATGGGAATGAAAGAATACGCTCTCAACATCAAAAGCTGGTTTTTCCGTAATTCCCCATCGTGCCTAACGGAAAGCAACCAGCGATCAAACTTTATTGATAAGCCAGCTCATGAGCTCGCTCAGGAAATTGAAAACATTGAATCAGTATCCGGACAGCAATATTGCTGTCCGAACTGACAAATTCTTCGTAAATCGATACTGACTTGCATGGTAAGCATAACGGATAAGGAGAGCTTGCCAAATAACTGGGAAACATCTGATCCTGATAACTCCAACGCTGCAGGTGCAAGAACTGCCAGCGTGTGGCAACATATCTTTACTGTAACATCCGGACGTGACCATAACCTCAAATGATAGCCTTTCCTTCCTGGTAAGTCGATGTTAAGGCGCGCATCCAAAACAACTATGTTTTGCTGCCATCTAAAACTCCAAAAGGAGTATGCGGGACCTGAGATCTAAAGAGTGCGGCACTATGGTCACGGCCAGCCGAAAGCTGGTTATGTACCATAAAAAGAATACAACACAAAAGAACTCTGGGTAGCGACTCTAGATAATATCTACTATCAAATCAGCAAAGGTGTTGAGAAGCGAAACAGGACAACTGCATCTCATCTGAAATGGTTGTCCTTGGTTTTGGCGATGAAGGTAGCAGAAATGACACGCTTGCGAAATTCCTGTAGGTGGACTCTTGAGTAGGTCGGTAGATCCGAACTGTATATTGCAGCCAGCAGAAACAGCCACCACTAATCTCGGTAGAGCCTGAGTCACAAAGAATTACAGTAGGACTGTCGAATCCATGCGATCATGCGCTACATATGAGGGGGTGACTACACGTGATGTCGTGAACATTTCATCATGCCGTTTTCGCGTCGAAAGAAAATTTTGAATGAGACGAAGGTGAACAGATTGAAATCGAATCTATTGTGGCTGACAGCCCTCAGAAATGTACCACTTGCCATGAAAAAGTGACAGTAAGCTCACCGACCTTTCTCCCGGCACAATGAGTTTACTGGAGAACATGAAATTGTGGAGGATGCCAAACTGGATGCCATCCAGTTGAGAAAAGGGCAGCTTACCTTCTGTCTTTGAACTTATTTGAGGCTCACTTTAGAAAATCACTTCAAAAACAGTCTTCGTAGCCGGAGTTAAGAGATGGCATTTGCAGCTACTCTTTTGCAGAAAAACCAAGCAATCCAGTTAAGGAACATATGGAAAATGCTCATGAACTCATGGGACCATAAAGAACGACTCTCTGCCCAGTGTTTTTCAAACTTGGTTGGGTGCAGAGGATAGCATCTTCGTCCAGAAAATAGCTGTTATGTTCTTTTTGTTGCGACAGTGTTTCTAAGGTTTTTAATCCCTGGCCCAAATTTGACTACAGCCACCTCTGATCTTGTCGGTGCAGTAGGTGCCGAAAGACTACTTTCTGCATAGCCGTCAGATTGGTATACGATTCAGCTAAGGATTTTATGCGACAAGGATAACCGCGAGATTGGCGCTGAAATCACCAATCGTCAACGATGACGAGATGGTCGCATCCAGAAAGACTACTGACGAACCTCCAAAGCCTTCGTGGTGACCACAAAACAGAACTTCTTCTTTCCGTAGGTTTCGTAATGGTCGCAGCGGCCGAGAAATTTGAAAAACTCTTGCTATTGCTAGGAACCAGCAATAAAATTGAGCACCGGGTGATATGATTCAGAACGGCGCTTTTCTGCTGCATGGTGACGGCAGGCCAGCAATTTGTCAAACCCTTTGATATGACTGATCATGACGTGCTTCCAACTTTGCGAAGCAGTGGCTATTACAAAAAGGATTTACGCTTATTCCTTTAATGATGACTTTCGAGGCTGAGCTTGCAGTTCATACAGGAACGCTTCCACTTATAAAGATGAAGCCGAATCGCAAGCATACTGATTATCTTGAAATGCTGAATAGTCCCAGAAGAATGGGAAGACTTTCACGGTCACCCAGCAGCATCAATATTCGGCTCACTTCAATGAGCGGTAGCCATCGCAATGAGGCTGGTTTGCTTTATGAAGGTGTAAAACTTCAATCGAGCGTATCTGCATAAACAGATTTTAAAGAATGTTTTTGATATCGATAGCGCGAGAGGGCGAAAAGAGATTGCTAGGAAAACTGGTTGATTGGTGTGATACTAATCAGATTGGGAATACAAGGTCAGGTCAGAGGCAAGATCGATGCGTGCATATTTTAGATATACAAACAGAAGTGATGTAATCTCAGTGAAAATGATGTAACCTTAGGCCATAAAATGGGCAAAAATCTCGTTTGCGCGTGAGCATCAGGTTACATCATTGATGTAATCTGCAGGAAAAGCTTCAGTTATATCAAGGGTTTGGAGTGCTGTTTTGGATAAAATGAGTGATGTAACCCTCCTAAACCCTTTGATAATAATACCGATGTTTGTAAGATAGTAAGGTTACATCATTTATATAAAAATATTTAATACTAAGTAAAAATAGCAAGTGCTATAAACGTTGATATAACAGCATACCTTGCTTTTATAAAATATGTCGGAAAGTAAGATAACCTTGTAACCTTTGTTTACATACATAAAAATAAATAAATATTAAGCAGGAACAGGAAAGTAGATGAATAAGCAGGAATTGATGAAAACATATCGAGGATTTGCCCTTTACAGTGAGGGACTTATCGTAGATACGATTAAAATCAGTAGAAAAGGACTTTGGAGCTTAGGTAAGTCAACTAGACGAACTCCAAAAAGTCAAAATCCCGGAATTTGCAGCAGATGGGATCGAGGGAGCTTAGGGGAAAGATAGTTCGGAATTAGAAGATGCGTATGCCCTAAGGAGCACGGAAATCAGGAATTTAAAATTGATAGGGAGTTAGAAAACAGGGAGAATTCTCGCTCGCGCTTTCTGAATGGCTACGAAGTCGAGAAAGAGAAGGCATAGTGGCGAAGATATGTCCATGAACTGTTTAGCCTTCTGTTCGGTCATGTTATCGTATTTAGAAGCTCGGAAGAAAACGAAGAATATCTACGCGTCATCACCCGAAAAGAGCTGGAAGAAGCAGATTTTCGGCTGGGTATTTGATTGCCCAGTGATTGAGATTGAGGAGGTGGAAGAATGAGTATGATCTTGAAATTTTAGCAAAACTTGAAGGCGGGGGATATGTCCGTGTTGATACTCCAGAACATGATTCCCCAACATATAATCTTGTACTATGTTCAAAAAGGCTATGAAGTGATTTAAGCAGGGTAACATTTTATAGGTGTGCTGATGTTTTTGGACACATCAAACATGGTATCAGAGAGTTGAAGAATCACCCTGGAGAAATATCGTCAATATGAACCTGAAAATAAAATGGGGCACAGTGGAAACGGCCCTTGTAACTTTGGAGTCTTTGCGTGAATGTATTTTGGAACAAGAAAATTGAACGCAAACATCTTTATTTAAGATGGTACTGAGTTAAAGGCACTCTCTGCCTCAGCTAATAGTTTTCTCGCAAAGACTATTATGCCTATGCGAGACAGAGGAGTAAGGCGAAGGCTACTGAAAGGATTTAAGAAACCTGACCTATATATTGCAGTAAGTTTAATAGACGAAGAGACAAGGTCGAGCCTCGCCTTGTCTCAGTCAGAAAATTTTCCCAGATAAAGTTTCTGGAGGAATCTGAAACGTACAAGATGATATCTATGTCGAATCTAAGGGCCAAGGAAGAAAATAGAACAGAAGACCGCTGAAGCTATCAGGAAGCAAAGAGAGCAGGGGCTGATTGACCTCTGATACACAGACAGTCAGGCAATACTGAGCTTGGTTTATATCGATAAGATGACGAGATGGCAAGTCATGGACGAGTTGAATTGCAGTGAGAGTACTTACTGGATTGTTGCGTATAGCAACAAAGGAATTAGATGCGGTGACAGCATTTGACAGTAAATGACAGTAGTATTTGACAGCGCGCATGACAGTTTTAACGTGCTAATATAGTAGTATCAGAAAAGGCAGAAAACTACTGTTCTTTTTATTTATTGGTCTAAAAAGATTGGTGAGAAGGTATGCGACCGCAAAACTAACTCTGCAAAACGGCAGAAGAGCATTAGCGATTATGGTTCTCGTCTGGATGAATACAGAGAATACAAATCGTTTGAGATGGAAGTATGATCGATAGTCAAAGCGTTTTTACACTAAAAAGTTTGGAAAAGAGACTAGTCGAATCGTTCTGCTTTGAGAATGATTATATCTGTGAGTACTGTGAGCAGAAGCAACGATGATAGATCGCGTGATTCCAATCAAGAAAGATTGAATAGAAGATTAGACAGAACAACTTGAAAGCAAGTTGCAAGAGATGCAACGATGCAAGAGCTGATTAGAGACCGAAATGGTCTGCTCTGACCTGTCAATCAACCGTCAAGCTTTCAAAATGATAGACGAATAAATATGTTTATTACCCTTTGATTGTTCGGAAATTACCCCTATGAACGGGGCTATATGTTTTCGGTTTTAAAGGACGCGGCCTTTGTACAGAAAAATTTCCTTTTGAAACTTAAAAATAGCCATTTAGTAAAGGAGGTGTCAATTTTGAAGAAAAACTGAAGATTGTTGAAAATAACAAAGAAGCACTTAACGAAAGAAGAAAAATAGCTCGTGAAAAGCATCACAGGACAAGGCTTCTGATGGATTGACGCACTGCAAATCACACCGCCAAAGCACTTTGATCTCTATCGCGAAAGCAGAATATAAACGAGTGATCAATGATTTGAGAAAGCTACCCCAAGAAACCCGGATCGAGCTGTTTTAGAAAACGTATTGTACCGGTATGCGATTTATAAGGAAATATCCCGTGGCCTGCAACAAAAGGCTATGTTTATGTGAATGAAAAAGGACGGTCCTGCCCAATAAGATGTTGTATAGTTTAGAACGTGCGACCACTAACTTAACAGCGCAGCGGCCCAGCTTGGCCTGACGGTAGACAGTCGAATGAAATTGTATGTGCCACAAGTCGAAGAAAAAGAAAACAAGTATTTTTTGATAAATTTTGGAGGATAGACGATGAGGTATAGACCACACTATTTGAAGAAGAGAAAAAAACATCGTGAGTTAAATGAATTTTCAACCGAGGGTGGACTGAATCGTACTAAACTGAAAGCTATTAGAGGAGTAACGAGTTACAGTATTGTTTGGAGTTCTGGAGAACTTACTGAATTGACAATAAAAATGGTTGGTAAGATGAAATGATTTTTATATTAGAGGAAATTCTTTTAGTTTAGGCCGTTGGTAGAGGAAACATAACAAGCTCCAACCTTGTAGTCGTGGGTCTGATTCCTGCACGGTCTGTTTTTGTCAGAAAGGAGGTTGCAATAAAATATGACTATAAGCCGATTGCAAGTAAATATCGTGATGTAGCTTTTGATTATGCAAAAAGCGTGGTTGATGGCAAACGGATTGTTAGTCAGAAAGTTTTCAAAGCATGTTTACGTCACTTAAAATGACTTGAAAAAGATTTCAAAAAGTCTTTCTTATGACTATATTCCAGAAAAGCTCAGATCCAATTGATTTTATCGAAATCCTTCCAGATGTCAAAAACTGGTAAACCTTATCCTCTCGGGCCGAATTCCAAAAAGTTTATTTTTGGCAAGTGAGGCGGGATGGCGCAGGAAAATCAGATATCTTATCCGGCGCTTTAGAAAAAGCGATGATTTCTTGCCAGGAAGAATGGAAAACAATTTTGTGCTGGTATCTTACTTACGAGTGTTTGGTCGTAATCCAGCGATGTCGAGGCAACTATTTTGTACTGCAAATGATAAAACCTCAGGCTAAAAATCGCTTTTGAGATGGCTCGAAACAATTGACGCATTAAGGGCTCAAGATGAGGATGCTCAGAAAGGCTACAAAGCGGGTCAGAGAAGAGTTGAGGAACTTGGTGGACGAACTCTATATCCGTCCGTTAAGTCGCGATCAGGGGCTGTAGATGGCTTTGAACCATATGTTGGTGTGCTGGATGAGTTCGCAGCGTCCAAAACAAATGAAATGATTGAACTTTTGGAATCTGGTCAAGGCCAGTTGGACAATCCACTAATTCTGATTATTTCCACGGCGGGCTTGATCTCAATGTCCTGATGCACACGATTGAATATCCATATATCGAGAAAATCTTGAATGAGGAAGTGAGAAGATGATGGATACTTTGCTTTTTATCGCAGAACAAGATAACGAGGAGGAGATTGCAGATGAAGCTAACTGGATAAAGTCGAATCCGATTCTTGAGGTACCGGCACTTTACGATAAAATCATGAATTACTTGCGAAAACGTAGAAAGGTATCTCTTGAGACCGGACAGTGAATGAGGTCTTGGTCAAAAACTTTAACATGTGGCGGCAATCATCAGAAACATCCTACATGGACAAGCAGAGTTGGGCACAGGCCAAATCTTGACGAAAAACCAGATACTGGAAAACGCAGGTCTGGATTGGTGTCGATGTCGGGAAGGTCAGTGATTTGTTTGCCATCTCGCCTATGGTCCAGATGGATGACTACTGGTATGTGGATAGTTTTTCTTTGCTGCTACAAAATACGGTCTTGTTGCTATGAGTAGCGTGATGGTGTGAGCTATACAAATCTGAGCGTATAGGGTGAATGTGAAATTACCACCTTTGAATCTGGTGTAATTGATGATGAGCGTGTACTTGAAAAATCGGAGGAGATGGTCTATCTAAATGAATGGGAGCGTGCAGGCTATCTGTTTTGACCCTTATCAGTTTAGCTCCTTAATTGCCATGCGATTGAAAAACGACATCCAGAATGCCCATTGATCGAGGTAAGGCAAATACAATGGTCCTAAATATGCCAACGCGGCAATTTAGAGATGATGTGTTAAAAGGCCTTATCAAGCATTCCGGCAATCAATTACTAACCATGGCCGTTAACAATGCGCGCGTGAAAAGTCGATAATAACGGTATGCGGATTGACAAGGATAAACAGAGAAATAAATTGATCCACTAGATGCTCTTTAGATGCTTTTGCTGTCTGTTACTTGGAACCGTTCGATGGCTCAGGTTATTGGACAAACGAAAAATTATGGAGGCAGGTTCGCTATTTTTGAGATTACTAAATCAAAATACACACAATCCTATTGCTAGTCGGCTTAGGATTTTTAATTTACGGCCTTTTCCTGATTGGGGAGATTGTAGGCTATATTTCTACCGGAGTTATTTTATGCCTCTAGGGGTATACATCGATAAAACAAAATAAGGAGAAGGAATGAATAAACGAATTAAAAAGAAAAAGAAGCTCGGTGCGGAAGTGCAACAGCTGAGATCAGAAATGCTTGCACTGGAGCCATAAAATCTAGACTCTGTATGCAAAGTTGACTGCATTTAATAGTGAGTTGAGCGTGCTGCGCCAATCTCAGGAACGTCATGAGATCGCATGTGAAAAAATGTGGAAGCCACAAATGCGGAATTTGACAGAATCAAAGGTGATTTGAAGCAACTAAAAACCGTTTTGGAAGCGGTGATATTGTAAACCCTCTTAAAATTTGATAAAATTAAGTAATTTTAGGAGGTAATAAATATATGTCAAAGAGAAAGATTGCCCGGTGTACAGTCGATGAAAATAAGAATGTGTACGAATTGAAGAAGCCTGTATACAAGAAGCCGTTATTTTGGTCTACTATCTTTCTTTCTGCACTTTCTGTCTTCTTGGTGGTTGTTATTTATCTAGCTGGTATGTGCAAACGGAATAGAAGAAGCTCTTTAAAAGCAATAATGTTTATTACGATCAGAGAGATAAGCAAACTCATCGTTTGGACACCGATGAAGATTCGCCAACTCCAGGAAACAATATAATTGAAACTAAAAACTTTTGGCGAAAAAGTAATATTTGATGAAGGGACCATTCAAGTTAAGGGATGGAACTTTCTGAAGGAAAGTAACGGTTGCTATCGTTTTGGAAAAATAATACTGATAGAACCTCTTCTTTAATCCGAAAGATTTTATTGCAAAAAGCTGGAAATGAAAGACTCGAGATATTCCAGCTTAACCGAAATCGTAGGTCCAGATGGCGAGGAAGAGAACAAAAAGGTTTCTCCCAACTCCAATGCGGTATTCTTTTTAAATTATGATGCCCCAAAAACAATTCACTGATTATTCTATGCAAATAGGGCAGTACCTTTGGAAATAATCTTTTTAGCACCTCAACGGTGCTTTTTATGCCCAAAAATAGAAAGGAGGTGAGAAAAGAAATGAGTTTCTTTCAACCATTAGGATCTTCTAAAGCGTCTTACGATGACTATATCGCTTCGGTGGTAGGTGGGAATTATTCTCCCCGAATATGTTGGGGTCTCAGCCTTGAAAAACAGCGACATTTTTAACTGCTGTATCTATTATTGCTGGCGATGTGGCCCGCTTTCCTTTGCTGAAAAAGACACCACGGGCAATATCGAGCAGGATGAAGAAATCAATTATCTTCTGAACGTGAAATCAACAGGAAACACATCTGCTCGAACCTCGAAATTTGCTATGACGGTTAATGCGATTTTAACCGGCAATCCATTTTCCCTGAATCTTGAGAGATCCTAAACTGGCAAAGCGCTTCAGTTTCAGTTCTACAGGCCGTCAGAAACGACCGTAGAGGAGACAAACGACCACAGGTTGACTGATACCTTTACCGACCGTTTAACGGGCGCTACGGTCAAATGTGAGGCTCCTTGACGTTATCCACTGGAAGTTCTTTAGTCACGATACGATTTTTAGGGAAGGTCTCCGCTGCTCTCTTTGGGAGATGAAATTTCTTTTGCAAGAAGGCGGTCTGAATACCTTGATTAAATTTTTCCGTGATGGTTTTTTTCCAGCGGAATTATTAAATTGAAAAGGCGCGCAGCTGAACGGTGAAGCCTCGCAAGAAAGCCCGGATGGACTTTGAGAAGATGCGAGAGGGTTCGACAGGCGGTAGTCCGCTAGTCTTTGACGATACTCAGGAGTACACACCACTGGAAATCGATACGAATGTACTGCAGCTGATTACTTCCAACAATTTTTCGACAGCTCAGATCGCCAAAGCCTTGCGCGTGCTCTAGTTATAATTGGCGTGAATAGCCCTCAACCAGTCCGTAGCGCAGTTGATGGAGGATTACGTCACAAATGACCTGCCTTTTTATTTTGACGCGATTACGAGCGAGTTAGGACCAAAGGTGCTGGATAATGATGAGCGACGGAAGTATCGGATCGAGTTTGATACCCGTAGCGTAACTGGTCGTAATGTAGATGAGATTGTCAAGTTGGTAACAACCAGATTTTTGACTCCAACCAAGCCTTCAATTGAGCTTGGCAAGGAACGCTCTAGCGACCCGAATATGGATCGTTATCAATCCAGCCTAAACTATGTCTTTCTGGACAAGAAAGAGGAATACTGTGCAATGAAAGGAGGTGAGACAAGAAATGCCGAAACGAATCAAGATGAAGGGACCTCTGATTCCAAATAATAGCCAAGTAGTCTATGACTACTTTGACTTAGAAGCTGTCAGTGCAAAGTCGATCGCAGATGCTTTTCCAGAAGACAACAGCGACATTGTGTTGAAGTCAATTCCAACGGTGGCTTAGTGACTGTCGGAAGTGAAATCTATACAGCTTTGAAAAAGTTATCCAGTGGCACATCACAGTCGAAGTGACGGGCATGGCAGCTAGCGCAGCTAGTGTAGCTATCTGCGGCGCGCTGATAAAATTCTTATCAGTCCCACAGCACAGATTATGATCCACAAAGCGCTATTTCACTGGGTATCTGGCAATAGCGATGATTTGATAAAGCTTAATGCGCTAAAGGCCAGCGACCAGTGCCATCGTAATGCTCATGTCACAAAAACTGGTTTGAGCGAAGAAGAAATTTTAGACATGATGAAGAATGAAACCTTCATGTCAGCTAGCACCGCAGTAGAAAAAGGCTTTGCGGATGAAGTGATGACCTTTGATGATGTCGGAGCGGTAGCGAGTTCTGAAAAATGGCTTTCGTTACCACAAGCAGTTATTGATGACTTTTTACGCTAACTGCAGCAAGCGGAAGTCTGAAATTCAAAAACATGCTACGAGAAATCGAAAGAAGAAATTCTAGAAGGACTATAGTCCTATTTTTATACTCAAAAAGGAGAAAAATCTATGTTTGATGAAAAATCAAAAGAACTGGAAGCAGGAATTGTCTCGCTAAGGCTGAAATTTCTGCTCAAACGGCTAAATTTAAAAGAAATTCTGGCGCAAGGAGATCTGGAAAAAGGACGCGAACCGCGCAGACATTGATACTAAGAAAGAATCTTTTGGCAGCATTGAAGGCGATTTGAAGATTTTTAAAGACATCATAGGGTGAACCAGCTGCAGCAGTTGCAACACACGTTGTCGAGTCAGAAGAAAAGCCAACCCCGCGATGCGGTAAAATGACTGGTTGCATTCTAAGGGGCGACTACTCATCTGAATTGAAATTTGAAGGAAATGACCTTTTCATCCCGCTAAATGCAATTGACCCTAAAACGGATGGGCTGAAAAAGGACGGCACCAAGCCTGTGACAAGTGAAGAACTTGTGACAACTCCAGTACGTGAAGTGAAGACAGTCGTAGACTTAAACAATTCACTTCAATTCACAGCGCGACAAAAAGCGAGCGGGAAATATCCGATTTTTAAAAACAGGCTACTCTGAAACGCCAGTGTCGCAGAATTGAAAAAGAATCCAGCGCTTGCGAAACCAGAATTTGAAAATGTGAACTGGGAAGTGCAGACTTACCGTGGAGCAATTCCAGTGTCTCAAGAATCAATCGATGACGCAGATGTTGATTTGTTAGCGATTGTCGCAGAAGCAGCTTTCTCAAATCAAAGTTAATCAACAAATGATGCTATCGCAGCAGTATGAAAAACTCTTTGAAGCGAAGACAGCCACCGGACTCAGACGCAATCAAGGAAATCTTGAACGTGAATCTCGGACCCGGCTTATACTGTATCTTTTGTCGTTTCTCAAAGTTTCTATCAAGCCCTGGACACTCTCAGGATAAGAATGGCCGCTATCTGCTGCAAGATTCTATCGTGCAGCTTCTGGCAAAGTCTTCCTAGGCCATCCAGTGTTTGTCGTTGCTGATGAAGTTCTGGGCAACGCTGGTGAGGCTCATGCTTTTGCTTGGGGATATCAACCGCGCTGTTTTGTTTGTGGACCGCAAGGAACTTGGTCTGCGCTGGCAGATAGCGAAATTTACGGCCAATATCTGCAGGCGGTAGTCCGCTTTGACGTGAAGAAAGCCGATAAAAAGCTGGTTACTTTTGTAACTTATACGCCCTAAGAACGCCGCGGTTTCTGTGGCGAAACCAACAAATGCTAACACTCAGCAAGAGATTATGGATTATCTAGATGGCAAGAATATCAGCTATAATCCATCAGCATCAAAAACGGAGCTGTTTACCTGATTGTTTGATAGGAGGTGCTCATGCCCTGTTAAACAAGAATTGTTAGAGAGCGTGAAGCTTTATTGCAAAATTGATTATGATTTTTGAGGATGAAATCATTAAAGAAAATGATTGAGTCTGCCCATGATCAGATTTGTTTTTGCGATAGACAGTAACGTTGACACCAGAGGATTTTGCAAAAATATGCAAAAATTCCAGCTTGCTGTTAAAAGCAAAGTCAAAGAAGAGTATGAACACTGTGGATTGTCAGCGGATAGTGAGCGCCATCCGCTGGCGAACGGTGTTTTAAATATCATCCATCAACTGCGCACAAGGAGAGAGCTAGATGAGAACTCGAAAGATGAACACTAGAATCACCTTCTTTTCGGAGCAGGGAGGCCAAAAATGAAGACGGAGAGGTTATTTCTCCGGTTCTGTAAAGACCTTTATACTTGCTGGGCAGAGGTTGTTAGAACCTCTCTAAAAAGACTTCTCAGGAAGGAGCCAAACAGTCTGCTAATCAGCGAGCTAAAGGGGTGATTGAAGCAGAAGAAACCAAAACTTTCTATATTCGCCACCATAAAAAGCTCCTTTTGATAGCTCTTCCCACGTTGAATACAACGGAAATGAATACGATATCATCGCAATCGATGTATGACGAAAATAGCTTTGATTGCGACAAAATTATCGTGAAGAGGCGAGTATGACGAAAGGTCTTGATGAGATTTTTAGCTAACTTGACGAAATTGCACGTAAAAGCTCCAAGAGCGGCCAAAGCAGCCGTTACTGAAGTGGCGAATGAATTTGAGAAGCAGTTGAAAGTCAATACACCAGAATATTTTATCGTGGACGATGTCCACGCGAAAGATGACACGGTGGTCACTGGTTTTAAGGGCGCGAATGAAGGTCTTATCTCTAAGGATATCGGTTATGGCAAAACGACTGCTGGCGGATCCACTTTCCGGATACGGGAACGAGTCGACAAAAAGCTCAGAATTTTTAAAGAAAAGACCATTACTGAAATGACTCCACGAGCAAAAGGGATTTATGCTCAGAAAGTAAAGGAAGGTTTGGGATTATGATACTGAGACAAAAGCATATAAGTCTATTAAGCCAAAATAAAGATTTTAATCAGCTTTTGGATAATATGCGAGGTAAAGAGTACGGTCTTGGTTTTAAGCAAGGGATCTTTACTTATGATATTCCTGAAAAGCCTACAAATCTTTTGCGTAAGGAACTTGCTCCTTTTATGCGCATCTATCCAACCCTACCAAGGACCTTTCGAACATTCGGACGACAAGGTCTTGGCGATGGAGACCAGAATTACTATCAACTTTTGGTGTGAAACAGCAAACCAATCAGAAAAGATTGCAAAAATGATGGATGAAATTTTGAAACAGGCGGTTTTGAAAGATATACCGCTAGCGAACTCCCCGGAGATATAAAGATAGCTGATATTGACTTACTAATCAACGTAAGAAAAATATCGTTTTTGATTGGGAAAAACAACCAATAAGAAAAAGAGGATACAAATGAAAGTAAAATTTGGATTGCGAGACTTTGAGCTCGGAGAAGTCACAGCAGAAAAACAAAGTCCCTACCACAATCAAGCTACCGGTATGAAGTCAGCAAAAATTGACATCACCAATGAATTGATCACCATTGCAGCGGATGATGGCCCATATGTGGTTCTGTCATCTGGTATCACCGGCACGCAATTGGAAATTTCCGTTTTGGATTTAGCTACAGAGGTGCGCAAGGTGATGTACGGGATCACAGTGAAAGATGGTATTGAGGTTCTACAATAAAACCTCACTCAAAAAGATGTGGCTTGTGTGTTCCGGACCTCTACTGAAGATGGTAAAGCTATCTGGATCGGCTTGCTTAAAGGGAAATTCTCACTTCCTCGAGTGGAAGCAGAAACGAAAGACGGCCTCCTGGATCCGAAAGCAGATACCGTCACAGGAAACTTCGTAGCTCGTGGCGATAGTGAAGATGGAAACGTCCTTGTCATTGGTCGTGAAGGCAACGCTGGGTTCCAACTTGAAAAATTCCGGGAGATGGTCTTCCCAAAGTAGTAAGCGGTGGCTCGCCAGCTTCTCCCTCAGGAAGTCCAGGGGCTGCTGTTAGTCTGATGATAAAGCTTTGATTTTGAATCCAAGCTTTGTCTTTTTATAAAAAGGAGATGGAAATGTTTGAAAATCACACTAAAGCAAGGTGGGTGGATAAGGAATTCACCAAAGACTATATCAATGTAGAAGACAATCTGTTGGCAGTCGAGCACCAGGTACGCCAAACAACGCTGGTCCAAGATGTGAAAAAGGCTGCAAGACCCGAAAGAACATCGCAAGTTGAACGAAAGCTACTTGAAGATGTTTGTTTCGATGTTTGTGAGCAATTCACCGTGACAGACTTGAAACAGGCGGATATGAGCATTTTAGAGACGTTGAACTCTCTCATTTAGCTGCCCTTGGTGTCAAGGAAGATTCCGAAGAAACCGAGGAAGATTCCGAGGAACAATAAGCCCAGAAGAAGCCTGAGATAATTTACTGATATGGTTTCAGCAATTGATATCTGACGGATATTCCATTTGGATATCAAAAGAATGAAGATGTCTCGACTTTGAACTCATGGTAAAAAGCCATGGAAGTGAAAAAGAAGAGATTGAAAAAGAAACTACTTTGGATAAAGCATTTCCATTCCTATTTGGCTAGAAAGGAGGATGAATGTCTAGTAATTTAGGTAATCTAGTAGCGACGGCTACTCTCGATATTGCTCCTTTTATGGCAAATACAAGAACTATGAATATGGCCTTGCGAGGCCTAGATAAGTCCTTGAATGCGATGGAAAAAGCTTCAAAAATGCTGAAAAGGGTCGCAAGGGCTGAGCGGGATGAAAGTCTATATTATCCGAGACTGGAAAAAGCTTAGAAGCTTATCGGCTTAATTTGGCAAAACAAACCGAGCATTACAACAACCTAGAAATCGGTGATGTTTCTACTGCAACGGCTGCCCAAAAGACAGCTCTTTTTAGGTGCAAAGTCAGCCATGAGCGATACAATCGCAAAAGTGGCAGAACTGCAGGCTAAATATGTGACTCTAGCGAGAGAAATCAATATCCAGTCTAGTGCCCGGACGAAAAGCCGGGACAGCCCTGCATGACATAGAGGGTCTAAATTTCAATCAGCAGGTCAGAAACTCAGCGGTGTGGGCTCTGCCCCTGACCAAAGGTGTTACAGCTCCTCTGTGGCTGGTGCGGTATTGCGATTAAGGCTGCCATCGACTATGAATCGCTTTTGCGGGCGTTAAAAACCGTAGACGAAACAGCCACAGTATCTTATGCGAAGCTATCTAATGGTATTCGCCAAATGGCAAAAGAACTACCAGCAAGCGCGGTAGAGATTGCCAATGTAGCGGAAGTAGCTGGTCAGCTGGGGATCAAGACAGAAGATATCCTGAAATTTTCTCGTACCATGATTGACATGGGCGAGTCAACCAACTTGAGCGCTGAGGAAGCGGCGACGGCTATTGCTAAAGTCGCTAACATCATGGGCTTAAGCTCGATGATTACTCACGCTTCGGAGCTTCTGTGGTTGATCCTCGGGAACAACTTCGCAACGACTGAAAAAGATATCGTAGAGATGACTAACCGCTTAGCGGCTGGTGGTCGTTTCGGCTGGTCTGACAGCTCCTGATATACTCGGCCTTGCGACGAGCAATGAGCTCGGTCGGTATCGAAGCCGAGGCAGGCGGTACTGCCATGACGCAAAACGCTGACGGCTATTGGTAACGCGGTGTCTCTGACAGGAAAGGCGCAGCAGAGAAATTAGAGCTGATTGCTATCACGGCCGGCATGACTGCGCGAGCATTCCAACAAGCTTGGAAAGAAAAACCTGTCCAAGCACTGCAAGCCTTTTATCAAGGGCCCGGAGAATGCTCATAAGTCTGGAGAGAATGTTAACGGGATTCTCGACGATCTGATATGAAGGGCATTCGCCAAAGTAATATGCTGAAGTCTCTAGCTCTGGCCTCAGACAAGATGTCATCAGCGGTTGATCGCTCTAATCGAGCTTGAAGGAAAAATACAGCTCTGACGAACGAGGCTAACAAGCGGTATGCGACTACGGAATCTCAGCTGAAGATGTTTAAGAATCAGCTGACAGATATTGCTATTGAATTTGGCGGACTGCTCTACAAGCCTTGAGAAACGGCCCTTGATGTAGCTAAACCATGGATCACCAATCTAGCTGACATGGCTAAAGCTTTTAATAATATGAGCACCGAGCAACAACAGAGCATCATTATGGGGATGTTGGCAGCGGCAATCGGACCAACGCTGAAGCTCCTTGGAGGTGGTTTGTCGATCTTAGGCGGCTTTTATGAAAGGTATTGGAGGTGCTTCAAAGGCTATAGGTCAGCTTGTCGGTACTTTGAAAACCATCAGAGAAGTTGGTAGTGTGGCTGGTGGCTTAAAAGCTGTAACGGCTGGAATAACCGAAACAGGCGCAGCTACTACAGCACTAGGCACCGCCACGGCGACAGCATCCGGCTCTACTACCTTACTAGGTCAAGCTTATAGCAGCTCTAGGAGGCCCGATAGGTCTTATGATCGGAGGCATCGGCTTAGTTACTAGCTGGTTTGGTCTATCTCGGAAATGAGAAAGACAAGGCACGGATCAAGACAGAAGAATTTGGTACTCAACTGAGCGGACACAGCTCGTAGTGAGTTGCGTAGCTTTCAAAAAGGTGGTTGATGAGACTAGCAATGCTGTTGCTAACTTCGGAACTCACGCTGGTGATGCTGATAAGGTCGCTGGATCCTTTAAAAAGCCTCATGAAGAAGTAGTTAGCTCTGCTGATAAGGCTACAAACGCCTTCAAGAACTGGCTGGACAAATGGGGCATAAGCTCCTGAAAAGGTCGCTAAGGCTCAGGAATACAATAACCAGATGGTAAGCAATACCGAGGCGATGATGAATCAAATCAATGATATCTATCAGCGTCACAACGGAGATGCTAGCAAATTTTCAAAAGAAGAAAAAGAAATCGTCTTAAATAACCAAAAGAGATGATTTCTGCAAAGCTAGAACTCATGAACCTGTCAGCCAAAGAGCAGAAGGCAGTATTACAGGCTCTAAATGGGGAAATCATTACTCTAAATGAGACTCAACTCGAGCACTCGAGAGAGAGTCTAGAAAAAGCTATGAAGGAAGAAAAATAGCCCTTTACAAAGAGTCTAAAGCAGAGTTGAAAGAGATGCTCAGCTCTAAATTGCTCAAGTGCAAGAATACAATGCGAAGATGAAGCAGCTGGAAAGCGAGCACAATCAGACCATGGAAGCCTTTGGGAACTAAATATCTGGAAGTCATGAAGACTCTGATGATAAGGTCAAACTCAGAACGGGACAAAGCTGGAACTATTGGGAAGAGGCGAAAAAGTCTCCGAAGACTACGGCCCTGTCCTACGAAGAAATCGAGAGAAAAGTTCTAAAGTTGCTCAGGAAGCAGGAAACTCACACAGTATCCTTTAAATATAGTAGTGAGATGTCAGCTACGACCAAGGAAGCAAATGATGCCTGGTCTCTTTTGGTTGGAAATATCAATAAAAACAACCAATTTGAGGTTAAATCTAACGTCAAGGAGGTCATTGGCGAAGCAGTCAAATCTGCTGAGGGATGGGAGCACTGAAGTTTATCGCTAAAGAAGCGGAGCTTAACTCTAATGCTCAGGGCGACAATCGCTGAAGCTCTGGTCGAGTCTGGCAAGTGGGCAGAAATGTCTCTGGAAGAAAAAGAAACTCATCGTCCAAAATCGCCGGTTTGCAGGCCATCTTTGATAGCCAGCAACATCTAGCAATCTGGAATAGTCTTCCTGCCGAAACCAAGCAACTCTTGATGAATAATCAGGATGTGATGAATAAGGCAGATGTGGCTAAGCAGGCTTTGGAAAACTACAATAACTGACTCCGCAGCAGAAAGAACTGCTGGGCCAGAGATGAGGAATTTCAAAAAGGCGGTTTCTCGCTCTACGGAGACTCTGAAAAATTGGGATAGGCCAATCCATTCCCTAAAGACCTTTTTGGTCAATGGCGATAACGCCCTTTTAAATACTGGGCTAAGTATCGCTAAGCTGATATGTGGAATCTGTGGCGGCTGCGCCAACAAAGGAACTGAAAGGTGACTCAACCTCTGCTGTGACAGAAATTGGTAAGGGCGATTGGGAGCGGCTTGGAATTTTAATAACTTGACCGTGCCTACGAAAAATTTGAACGGAGACTCTACTTCGGCAGTAGTAGAGGTCGGTAAAGCCATTGGTGCAGTTAATAACTTTAACGGCATCGATTGTCTCTAACTAAACCGCTGCCGTCTGATGCAACACCAACCCAGAACGCGTCGAATCAAGCAATTGGAGCGGTTATCAGCTTTTAATAACACCTTGGCTCCGACTAAGATGTTTACAGGAGACCCCAGCTCCGTTCTTGGAGCATCCAGTCAGGGTATAGGCGGCTTAAATAGCTTCAACGGCACTCCTACGCCAACCAAGCACCTTACGGCGGTTGATAATACGTCTGGGGTTGCCCGGGAGTTATTGGAGTCCCTCAACAGTATTCCACGGACAATTACAACGGTCATTCAGACTGTAAGAAGTTTTATCGGGCATGAAAAGGAACGACTTCCACGAGGGCGGCCCTGCTATGGTCAATGACCAGAGAGGTACGCTCTATAAAGAAATGGTCACTTTGCCTGATGGTACTCCTTTATCCCAGAAGGCCGGAATGTAATCTTGCCACTCTCGTGGCTCAAAAAGTCTTGAAAGCTGGACTCACGCGCAACTTGATGAACTCTCTAGGAATGCCACTCTATGCTGACGGTATAGGCTGGGAGAATACTATCGCTAACATCACTCAACGAATCAAAAATATCAATGAGTGGAAGAAGGAAACCGAGGAGCAAGACTTAGCCTCGCTCATGGAAGAACTACTAAAAGAGACGAGACTTGAAACCGAAAGACCACTCGTCCGAACCAAAACTATACTCTAAACGTGAGCAGCCAAGGTGGCACTCATGAATTGACACCAGAATTTATGCAACGGTTGATTAGAGAGTTGGCTTTACTACACTCAGACAGGAAGGAGGTAGAATGACTTGACCCATTTTGTATTTAACGGAAAATCAAATAAGGAATTTGGTTTAGGAATCGCTGTAGGAAAAAGTACATTCTGCAGCTTCTCCTGAAGTAGAAAGAATTTCTGCACCAGTGTGAGACGGTGATTTACTGGTAAGCAAGAATAGACTGAATGCTGTAGAGAAAAGCTTCCAGTTAATCTTGTCAACGGAAGCTGGTTTTTATCGCAACCAATATCTCAGCTTATCAGCAGGAATGGCTAGGGTTTGTAGGTTATCACGATCTGACTATTTCTTATGATCCGGAATTCGTTTATCGAGCATCTTACCTTGAAACTTTTAGTGTTGAGGAGACACTTCGGCAAATTTGGAAAAACAAACATTACTTTTCCTCTGTCACCCCCATCAAATACTATAAAGATGGGCTGATCAAAGTGAATCTGACTACTGGACAGACGTTGAGAGGAAAGGCAATGTCTCTGCAAAAGCCCATCATTGAAATTCTGCGAACGGCACAATGACATTGGACCATCAATGGTCGCAAGACGAAGCTCAAGGATATCCAAGGCACTATCACACTAGATATGGCTGCAAATCAGGTCTATTCTGGGAACTTACCGGCTTTGGGATAAGATGGTACGTCGCCGGAATACCAGTAGCCTTTTCTTGATGTGGGGCCAAATAAAAATTTCTTGGGATGGGAATTTCCAAGTCACGATTATCCCAAACTGGGGGGTGAAGATTTGAGACCTATTTTATACAACAAAAATGAAACCAGGTTTGATACCTATGGTCTTGGAGAAATCGACGCTCTAAAAGGAAATGCTACCAGAGAACGTAACGGAATTACCCGCTTACCTGGAATATCCAGCTAGTGGTCCTTTGGCATCTGTATTTGAAAAAGAAACGAAATTTAGGCAGATGCAGGTACGCGAACTAAGAACCAGACTTTTTGAAATCGTACGCGTCGTCAAAGACAGCTCTAGCACGATCAAGATTTATGCGCAGCATATATCTCACAAACTAGAGTATATGAGTGTAAGACACGGAATCAAGGTGTCTGGAACAGCTGATTTAGCCTTGAAAACGTGGGCAAAGAACTTGATTGGGGACTATCGTTTTGATACATGGTCAGATATTGATACAGTACTTCCCATCACTTTTCTAGTCGATAAGATGGAGAACGCCCGACTTGTTTTAGGTGGAGTAGAAGGCTCTATTTTGGACATCTGGGGCGGGGAATACGAGTTTGACAACCAAACGGTCCGTTTGCATAAGCGGCTTGGTCGTAGAGCGCCTACCGTCCTAGAATACGGCCGAAACATCTTATCCGCTGAATCAGACGAAAGCATCGAGTCAGCTTATACCTCTGTCGTGCCTTTTGCTACTTACACGCCAGAGAGTCAAGAAGGCGACTCGAGACAACAAGATCCCGTTCTGCGACCATCCCCGAAAGCTATGTGGATAGTAAGTATGTATCGATGTACGCCAACCGGCGAATTAAAGTCGTTGATTTTTCCAGCGAATTTAAAGATGAAGGCGCGGGAGAAAGCAAGAAGAAGGATATCCCAACTCCTGAAAAGCTAAAAAGCATTAGCGGTTGTACATGGATAATAATCACATTGGTGCGTCGAACAACACAAAGATTGAGTATGTGGATGGCGCAGACGCTTGATTATGCGGAGCGAGGGTGGATTGAAGAACTCGAACTTTGCGATATCGTCCCTGTTTACTATCCGCAAATTGGAATCACTGAAGATGATGCGAAAGTGACTAAAGTTAGCTTTACGACTTTTAAATGATCGCAATGAATCGGTAGAATTCGGCATGATCGAGAATCCATCCGATCAGCCATGACAGGCAGTTTGACAGGGCGTTTGGACGATTTGGAAAAAGAGTCAGCAATCTCTTGAAAATCGCCAATCTGAAATGGCTTTGAACTGCCAAAATACCTACTTGATGCGAAGGAACCGTGTCTGGAAATGAAACGCCAGACGAAAACATTGAGCATAAAGTCGGTGATATTTGGTTTGAGAAGAACGGACTCTACCAAAGGCTCTACATCTGGAATGGAGAGATGTGGGAAAAGCGCATCGATACCGAAGATGTGTCTAAAGTGGGTGAGAAATTTGACGCTGAAGTCAAAAATCAACCAATCCATAGCCACCCAGACCCAACAAAACCACCCAAGCCCTTCGAACGGCTGGCGCCAACTGCCCTCAGCTATCGAGGTGGCCAAAGGCGCTATCACCAAAGCTCAATCAGGACTTAGTCGGTGCGAAGCAGACCAATCAGGCTGCAATTGACCGTCTGAAATCTGACTTTGCTAGTGCGCAGAAAGCGGCAAATGACCAAACAGCGCTTCTGAGAAGCGACTTGGCCAATATCCGAACGCAGCAGACCCAAGCCGAGTCTGAGATAGCTAAGCAAGTTCAGGCGCTCAAAACCAGACCAAAACCGAGCTGGCGGGCGTAAAATCTGTTCAGTCAACGTTTGAACAGACGACCACTCGCAGGCTGGCAGAGTTGACAATCTGGCTGACGGCAAGGCCAGTAAGTCTGAGCTCGTGCAGACCGCCGAGGAGCCGAAAAGTCGGATAGCGAGCGTGCATCTAGGTCGCAGAAATCTTGCTAAAAAGGCACAAAAGAGCTTGTGCGATACAAACCAGCCAGCGAATATAATGGCTTTAAAGTTATCAGAACAGTCGCAGGAGCGACTAGTTATCGCGATAGCTGCACAGAAAGAACCGTTATACCAACGACTGGTACGGAATATATAGCTATCTTTTATGCGAGAGCGAGTGAGAATGACTATCCTATGCGATGTCATTTTTACAATCCCTAACACGGTTGTATCATCCGAAAACAGCAGCGGATATACATCAAGGTCGTCAGATGGCTTGTCTATCGTCCGTCTCTCACCGATTGGCAATTGTGCTGGGTTAGTGGACCCAAACCGCAACAGACCAAGCCAAGACGGTCATCATTGGCCGTCACGGTCCACAAGTAGGCGGTAAAGATGGTGCCTGGGTCGAAATCTGCGCCCCTGCCCTTTTGAGGGCAATCTTTGCAGGTGACTGGTCACCAGCCTACGAAGACCAAGAAGAGCGTGTCTCAGTCGTCGAATCGACCTTTAAGCAACAGGCCGACTCGCTGGAAGCTGGCGTATCTAGCTTGCGTGAAGGACTTAAGACCAAGGCTGATAGCAGCGCTTTGACCTTGCTCTCAGACAGATATCGGCCTCGGTCAAGAGCCTCGAAACCGACACGCAGACCAAGTTGGATCAAAAGCTCAGCACAGCTGAATTCGAGGTGCGGACAGGTTCTATCCGTCAGGAAATCCTCAATGCGACCAAAGGACAAGGCTGACAAGACATTGGTGACGGCTGAGGCTGGACGGTTGAGGGAGGAGCTAGCGAGTCAGGTCTGGCAGTGGACGTAATCTTTGGATTAACTCAAAGATTGCCGGCAATCCTGTAGTCGAAGCTCTACCATCTGGGCATATCACAGGTCAGAAACAATGTTACAAGTTGACAACAACCAAGAATTATCATTTAACATTGAGCCTGATTTTAGCTCTCGACTGTTTCGCAAGGTCACCTTTAGCGCATGGGTCAAGTATGAGAATGTGGTCAGAGGTGCGAACAACTGGAACATGTTTAATTGCTTTAGACATTATATGTTTTTAAAAAATAGCAAAACAGGTACGGTTAGTGGCGTTAGTTTTCTCACACTCGCTGGATACGACGGCACGTCTGATTGGAAGCGCATCGTATTTACTTACGATTACAGCGCAAACAAAGGCTATGACCAGCTCAAAACAATTTTGAAATTTAATCTTGGGAGTGTTAGAAGCGGTACAGCTTGGATAACAGGCATACAAGTTGAATTTGGGGGTGTAGCGAATGAGTATGCGCCAGCTTTGGAAGATGTCGACAGCCTCATCACAGAGGCCAAGGCAACCTTTGAGCGCACAGCTCAGGGCTTGCGGACAGACCTCACGGCTGTGCAAGCCTACGTTAATGCAGACGGTACACGTCAGAAGCCTTGCGGACTTTCTCCCGTGAGGAGACGGCAAGGCAGCTGACTGCAGAGCGCAAGTCTATCGAGGCTGGCTATGTGGGCATAGCGCAGCATACAGAAGACGTGCGGAGCATAAGTAGACGATTTGAGGAGCTGACGGTAGGTGGTCGGAATTTGATGGGTGCCTTTAACACAAAACCTGTCAGGTCAATCTTTGACAGAGAAACATACAAGTTTACTGCAAAAACTACCCAAAATACAACTAGACCAACATTGATATTGCAATTTCGATGGACAGATGGATCTTACAGTGCTGTGATAACAATTAGCGAGACAGGCCGATTTTCTCGCAAGTTTAAAATAACAAAACCATACTCTGAATTACGCATAAAATTTAATTGCAATAAAGAAGATGCGGTTTTGTTGTTTACAGGCGAACAATTTATCGAGCTGAATACAGACTATTATTTTACTGGTGACTTGATCAACCTGTCACCAAACGACAGTCAAGCAGATTTTTAAAAATCGAAAAAGCGACTATCACCTCAGACTGGTCACCCGCTCCAGAAGATGCCACTAGCTACGCAGATACTAAGTTTGCGCAGTTTAGGCAGGGCATTGACGGCCAACTGGCCAACGTGCAAACTGCCCTTAATACAGCCAATAGCTCATTGACCAGTTTTAACAACTGGAAGCAATCAGCGCAGGAAACGCTGAACAAGGTCGGCAAGGTCGAGTCTGGTCTTAACGAGACCAAGACGAGTCTGGCTGAGTTTAAGCGGACGGCTGAGGGCAGCTGTCTCACGATTACTCAGCAGGTTACCGGCAAGGCTAGCCAGACCGAATTTTCAGCGTGTACAGGAAACGAGCAAGCTCTATGAGCGATTGATTGGCTCGACTGAAAAAGAGGTCACGGACAAGGTCTCTCGCATGGTCATGACCAATCAGCTTTTTCAGACAGAGGTATCCAAGAACCAAGTCTTGCGAACTGTCCAAAGCCAGACTAGCAGGAAGCTGGTCAATCAAGAACCCTCAACTCGAACGGCGATATCGTCAGTCAAATCAACGCAACTGGCCCGAATGTCCGTATTCAAGGCGAGTCTATCCATCTGGACGGCAAAAACCTTGATTGACAACGGCGTCATCAAGAATGCCATGATCGAAAGCATGCTTTGCGGATAAAATCACAGCTGGGTACGCTTAACGCTGCGATTGTCAATATCATCAATCTAAACGCTAATAAGATTGTTGGTTTAGATGCGAATTTTCATCAAGTCTAAGATTGAGTTAGCGTTTATCGAGTGGATGAAAGGCAAAGTCATCTCTGCTCAAAACGATGCGATGCAGATTGATTTAAATAATGGCTCAGCAACGTCATGACTGACCAAGCAGCAATTAGACGCGTGCTAAACGGCTATCCAAACCAGTTCCTGAAGTTTACAAGCGAAATGGAAGGCGGCGCGCCAGCCAGTGTGACCGTGTTAGGTGCTAATCGAGACGGAACCGAAAATAGCAAGAATGACAGCTTTGCTGGAATCAGGCTATTTAGCGGGAATAAGGTAGAGCGTACCGAAATCATCAGCGACGTTGTACGATTTGCGACAGGTGCTGTCAACTATCGTGGCTGGGAAATGCGCGCTTTGTACGGAAATGATAACAGGCAAGTCATTTTACAGCCATTTGGAAACGTGACGAGGTCAAACATCGTGGCAAATTATTTCAACGGAATTGATTTGGTCAATGTGCTTGAGACGCTGAATCAGATGATCGCCAATCTGGCCAATCATACTGGTAGACATGATATCTTTTGGACCGATACGAGGGCTTGAGCCAGAAAAATACGCGAGATAAGATGAAAGGAACAAATATGAACGAAAAACATTCAATCAAAAACTAGCAATCGAAATTGCTAGTAAATCAATAAGAATCGCAACGCTGGAAGCTCAAAACGAAGAGCTCCAAGCTCAACTGCAGCAGGCTTTAGAGCGTAATGCAGAGCGTGAAACAAGCACAGTGCCAGAAACAGAAAAAGGAGAATAAACATGACTACAACAACAGAAAATACTTTACTCGATCTTAAAAACATCAAGAACCTTTTGATTTGGAAACTGCCCTCAAGTACATGAAGGAAAAATGGTGAGTTTATCCGCTGCAAGAATGCGACGAATGACTTTTATATGTACCGAGACGTACAGAAGTTGTCCTCGTCATCGTCAATGGCCGTCGTCAGTTTAAAGATGTGAAACTGTCTGGGCATTTACTCAATGGGGTGGGACAGCAACAACCATCAATGTTGCTGACTTGTTTAATCAGGAGTACTACATCATGGCTTTTGACGCTGAAGGCAATCCTGATCTGGACAGAGCCAGCACAGGCAAGTAGAGAAGAATATGGGTGATGAATGCAAGAACCAGATGGAATTTGGGCAATCATAGAAGTCGTTAAAGACTTTTATGAGACAGGGATCGATGACCATTTCTTTGTGTTTGTCTTATTTATTTTGGTAATAGCCGATGTGATTACTGGATTCTGCAAGGCTTGGGCATTGAAAAACTTTTCGTCGCAAGGCCCGGACAGGCATTGTGACTCACTCAGCTATCTTCATCATCACTGCGATTGGCTATCCGTTTTTATTTGCTAATGCCAGAGCGTTAGCGGATATGATCATTACGGCATTGTGCGCCAGCTATGGTGCTAGCTTTGGTAAACCAATTTAGACATTTTAGGTCTTAAAATCCCTTATATCACAACGTTCATCAATGAGCGTGTGGACAACTATAAGACGAAGGAGGATAAAAATATGAATCAAATCACAGAGCTTGTTTTTAGCTCAGCAATTGGTATCTTGACCATTTTGGCAGGAACCATGGTTAAGGCAGTCAAGGAGTTTCTGATCGCGAAAGGCGGAGAGAAATCAATCAAGATTGTAGAAAATCTTAGCCAGAAATGCCGTGAATGCCGTCGAGCAGGTCGCGAAAGAGACCGCTTCAGTGAGCAGAAGCTCGCTCAGGCAAAAGGTGCAATTCTCACCGAGCTTGAAAAATATATACATCCACATGGTAGATAAAGACCTCGATGTCTTTATCGAGGCCGCAGTAAAAAGAAAATGAATGAAAAATTTCTGAAAGGAAAATAAAAATGACAAAAGTAAAAAGTAACTGAATATGCAGAAGGAAATTTTCGTTTTGGCTTCGGGTCAAAAACCTATCTAGCTCGAAACGAAGAAGCACAAGTACGAGCTCACATCTCTACACCAGCTACGCAACGCTGGGACAATGGGCAATATACATTAAACGAAAGAATCGCAGAAGGCTTTTAAGCCTGCGCATCCTGTATCATTTACAGCTAAAGTGATCGCTCAAGGTAAAATCCAACCACAAGCTGCGATTGACTTTTCGTCTTGATGCCAGATGGCCGTAAAGCTGGTCAATGGTAGCAATGTGCGCCAGCTGCCCTACACCGCTTGACATCGTTGGTGAGGCTGACTTATATCATCGGTGCCAGCCAATTTGATAAATAGGAGGTTTGATCATGGCAATTAACGTCGAACAATCAATCGCATGGATGGCTGCTCGTGAGGGAGCGGTAAGCTACCCCTATGGACCATCGAAATGGTCCATCAAGCTATGACTGTAGCTCGTCTGTTTACTTCTGCTCTGCGCTCTGCCGGAGCTTCTGACCACGGTTGGGCAGTCAATACAGAGGCTATGCACGACTGGCTCACCCAAATGGCTATGAGCTTATCGCCGAAAACAAAGGCTGGGATGCTCAGCGGATATCTTCATCTGGGGACAACGTGGCTACAGCTCTGGGGCTGGCGGCCACACGGGTATCTTTTTGTGGATGCAGAGAACATTATCCATTGTAATTATGGCTATAACGGCATCACAGTCAACAGCCATGACCAAATCTGGGAGTACAACGGATGCCCGTACATCTACGCTATCGATATACTGGCGCGGCAGCACTCTGATGCAGTCGGCACCAGCTATCCAGCAAGCTGCCACATCTCAATCTCGAGCATGAGCTAGATGTAAATACCCCACTGGCAAATCTCGATATGCCTCATTATGAAGCGAGCTTAGCAGATGACTATTGGGTCGAATCTGCCCTCACCTGCTAGTCCGGACAAAGAATTTCTCCTGCAGGACCCGAGTCCGAGTCTCACGAAAAGTCAATCGGTTGGTCACGCATCAACCACCCTCAATCCGACTCAGTGGGTAGAAGATGCCTATCTGGTCGATGCTACAGAAATGTAGACGCAGCGGAAACTGTTGAAAGATTATCTCGAGATATCTGAGATAATCTTGATAAAAATATAATTTCTTAATTTTAATCTCACCCCGGCCGAAAGGCTGGGGCTTTTTATATTATATAGTGTTAGATAAATAATTGCCGCTAAAACAGTAAAATCTTGAAAATGTCCGCTATAACGGACTTGGCAGACTGGCAGCAATGCTGGTCTGTTTACGCGTGATTTTTCAAGCGAAAGAGGGGCAAAAGGGCATAAGTAGTAAACTTTTGTATTTTTATGGCAGAAGTAGATGTGTTTTGCAACGCATAAAGGCTTATTTTATGGGTTTTATCTCATTTTGCCCCTTTTCAGTTTGGTGCTGCTCTATATCCGTACAGTCACGTTAATTTATTTCATAGTAGTGCAAAACCGATAGATCCATTCTATCGGTTTATTTTTGTTCTAGAATTTTTAATTGATTTCGTAATTGTGAAAAACTTTTAAAATAAGAATATTAATATTTTGCATATCAAAAAGAGAAGATCCTTATGATCCTCCAGATTTTTGACTTTTCAATCAACCACAGTTAATATATGAGTCAAAGAACCAATAGTGTAACGATGATAATTATGGATTATCGTTATATTATTGGTTAATAATGGATACCTCTATAGTCACTTTTTCTCTTTTCTAGATTCTAATACCCAAACTGATGATCCAGCAGCAGACGAGTAGATAATTTTCAATCCAGCCCAGTAGATTCGCTTGATTCGCTTTTTCCAGATAGCCTCATTAGATGGTTGGTGCCAAAGCCCACGTCCACCCAGAATCAGTTAGCAAGGTCATACGCAGATAGAACCAATCATACTTTATGTTGGCGGCAATGACCAAAGGCAGAACAGCCAGATCCAGAAACCAACTTCCCCGCTGCCAGTAGGGAGCTAGGCCGTAGATGGACTCATTGCCCAAGAGCTGGGGTTGAGTAATCTGGATCACAGCTGCGCCCAGCATAGCTATAGGGATCAGTAAAATGAAAGTCACCCGTAAAAATTTATTCATACCTGTCTTCTCTTCTTTATAGATTATATTATTTTTGAAAAATGATTTTTCAAGTTATCATTTTTACAAAGGAATCTATAATAAAATATTTTACAAGCAAGTCTCTATCTTTTTAGGTGCTTTTGTGGTATACTAGATTAGTTGCAGAAACACAGTTTTTCTATTCAGTGGGAAACTAGCGACCGAGTCGGCGCTTTTTAGTGTCTGGACCTTGAGAGACCATATTTATGAAGAGAAGAGCGAATACTCTCAGAAAAATCGAGACTTAGCAAGAGACATGTACTTGGTATGCTTCGGTTATTGAGTATCAAAGCCTTATAAGGTGGTTTCGCACCGCCTTTTAGAAAGAAGAAGAACATTGAAATTTAATGAATTACATTTATCTGCTGGAATTACAGAGATTGAAAAAGCTGGCTTTTGTAGAAGAAGCCCCTATTCAAGAGCAGACAATTCCACTCATATGGCAGGTAAGGATGTTATTGGTCAGGGCCCAGACAGGGACAGGAAAGACAGCGGCCTTTGGCTTCCCAACTCTGGAGAAGATTGATATAGATAATCCTGCTGTGCAGGCTTTGATTATCGCTCCAACCCGTGAATTGGCTGTGCAGAGTCAGGAAGAGCTGTTCCGTTTTAGCCGCAGCAAGGGTGTCAAGGTGCGTTCTGTCTACGGTGGCTCTAGTATTGAAAAGCAAATTAAGGTCTCAAGTCTGGTGCTCATCGTCGTAGGAACACCGGGTCGTCTTTGATTTGATCAAACGCAAGGCGCTTGCTGAATCAGATTGAAACCTTGATCTTGGACGAAGCGGGATGAAATGCTTAATATGGGCTTTTTGAAGATATTGAGTCTATCATCTCGTGCAGCAGAAGACAGACCTGCCCTTTTCAGCGACCATGCCGGATGCCATCAAGCGTATCGGTGTCAAGTTTATGAAGGAGCCTGAGCATGTCAAGATTGCTGCTAAGCAAAGAGCTGACGACGGAGCTGCAGATCAGTATTATATCCGTGTCAAGGAAAAATGAAAAATTTGATACCATGACCCGCCTGATGGATGTGGAGCAGCCTGAGCTGTCAATCGTCTCTGCCGGACCCGGGCTCGCGGATGAGCTGACTCGAGGCCTGAAAAATCCGCGGTTTCCGGAGCAGAGGGTATTCATGGTGACTTTGGACCAAGGCAAGCGCCTGCTCTACGCGACTTTACGGCAAATCTGATGTCTTGGTGGCGAAGATGCGCGCGTGATTGGCTATTTCGGTGTGACCCACGTCTACAACTATGACATTCGCAGGATCCAGAAAGCTATGTTCACTGGATTGGTCGGACTGGTCGTGCTGGTAAGTCAGGTCGTCTATCACGTTCGTAGCGCCAAAATGAATAGGGCTATCTGCAGATTATCGAAAATCTGACAGCAAGCGTATGAAAAGGCCTTAAGCCACGACTGCAGAGGAAGCTCAAGCTAAGAAAAAGTTGCTCTAAGAAGATTGAACGCGATTGCTGACGAAAGCATCCGTTCAACTTTGAGAAATTCAGTATGATGCCCGCGCGCTGGCAGAATTTAGCCCAGAAGAGCTGGCTATGTATATCCCTCAGCTTGACGGTGCAGGATCCAGATGCCCTTCCTGAAGTAGAAAATTGCCCGTGAAAACCATTACTTAAAGCAACTGGTGGCGGTTTTGGTGGAAAAAGGTAAGAGTGGTCGTGGCAACGGCCGTCGAGGCGACCAGGCCGCGACCGCCGTGGCGGACGTGAAGATCGAGAGGGTGGCTGCCGTGACTTTAAAACGCAAGTCAAAACAAGAACAGTCGCGACTTCGAAAAGCAGAGGAAATAAAACTGCTCACAACGCACTTCCAGCGCAAAAAGAAACCGGCTTTGTTATCCGTAATAGAAAGGCGATAATAAATAGAAAATCCGATATCAGCTGATATCGATTTTCTATTGAAAAATAATTTTGAGTATCTTTCAAGATTTGTTTGAAAACAGCACAATGAAAGCGCATAAAACAAACAATAATCTATTTTGAAAAAGTATACATTGTTTATATGGAAAAATTGAGTATAATGATATAAGCTAAGGTGCATGGACATTAAAGTGATTTGAGGGTGTCCAAGAAACCTAAGAATCAAAGGAAACTTTGATAGACGTCTCTAGACATCAACAACAAGGAGGATTGTACATGAAGGAAAGTCGTCATAAAGTGATCTCTACAAGAGCTGGACCAGACGGGAGTTGTGTCTGTAAAGAACCTGAAGGAATTGCTGAATGTAACAGATATGACCATTCGGCGGGATTTGATTGATCTTTGAGAAGCAAGGACTTTTGATTCGAGTGCATGGTGGGCTCATAAAAAGGTAGAGATAGCTTGAAATGAAGCTCGTATTCTGACGATGTTAAATATCGAAGAAAAGAAGCTGATCGCTAAGAAATGTGCTGATTTGATTGCTGAAGGAGACACAGTTTTTATCGGACTGTTACTACAACGGATTTTATCGGCGATTATTTAGAGGGAAAAATATCAGTATTGTAACCACCCCTCCCTATCGGAAAAGTTGAAGGATTATCCTAATTTTGATTTGATTTTGATTGAGGACGCTATCGGGTCAAGACCCAGATCTTTTGTAGCAGTTTGCCAATCAAACTTCTGCAAGAAAATTAAGGTATCCAAGGCCTTTATTGAGGAACGAATTGACGCCACAATGTGACGACTGCCAATGAAGAAGAGGGAATGGAAATGCATTACTCTCAACAATGCAATTGAAAAATACATTGTTGCAAGATAATAGCAAATTTGATAGCTATTCTTCATAGTTTTTACCGTTTGACAATATTGACCATTGTAACGATGACCATATTCTCCGAAAGTGAGAGCAAATAGTTCTTACACCAAGGTTCTCGATTTGATCGCGTTGTCATGAGTGTTAATTTGAGATTCTGAAAGCTGCGAATTTCGTAGCTATTTCTTATTGCAGATGAATAATTGCATTTTACAGTGGACGAAAAAGTTCCCGTATATCAACTTAGACTTGCTAAGGGTATTTTTATGATTCGTGTTATTCTCAACACTCATAATGACGAAATGTCCCATCTTCATATGAACATTAAAATTTTAAGTTATTAGATAACAAAACAAAAATAACATAAAACAAACTATTGACAGCGCTATCACATAATGATATAATTAATTAAACGAACAAAAAAGAAACAAAAGGAGAGATGATAAAATGGCGTTTCTGGCCCAATTATTTGATGAAAAATTCAGTATTTTGTTTACATGCGGAAAATCAAGAAGATCTTTTTCATCAAGTAGCTGATTTGTTAGAAGAAAGAGAAGTTGTAACTTTTCTTTATCGAAACGCTTTACTTAGAAAGAGAAAAGGCGTTTCCAACCGTGATTGATATGGAATTTTTAGCAAGGAACGCTGAATGCTGCTACACCTCATCGGGATATTGCGCATAATTTGACCGAAAATGGTAGTTGTTAAGCTAGATCAGCCTGTAACCTTCCACAATATGATTTCTCCTACGCAAACCGTTGAAGTGTTCTCTTTGTTCTTTTATTATCAAACAACTCTAGCTCTGCCAGACCAACATCTTAGCATAGTTAATGGATTTCTTCACTAGTAGGAAAATCTAGCTGGTTTAGCTTCTTTTGAACTCAAAAGAAGAGTTGTTCCAATATACTCTCAAAAGTTATTAAATAAATAAATCGGAGGATTTTATTATGATTAAAATGTCTTAGCAGGCTGCGGAGCAGGGTAAACTCAAGTCACCAAATCAAGAGTGCTTTGAGGAAGAGTTGTCAAACCGCAGTTAAGATGTACATGTGTGATGCCGTGATGGTTAAGGATGTCAATGAAGATCTAATGCAAGGTTATGATATCTTCACACCAATCGCTGCAACAGATCTTGGTTTTGAACCAGAAATCCAGTTATCGAAGCTGGGCCAATCTTGTTCCGTATTCCCGCAATGAGCGGCTCCAGTGTTTGACAATATTGAGGCAGCTATTAAAGAGCACGGACTAGTTAATTTATTCTTTATCTTGTTAGCATTCATATACAGGGAGGAATTATTATGGATGTCATTATTGACCCAGCTAAAAGATTTTTCAAGCCAGTCTTGGAAATGGGTGGTCCTATCATCATGCTGATCATCTTGACAGTATTGGCCCTTACTATTTGGAGGAAATCTCCAAAGCGCTTGAAGGTGGTATCAAACTTGCCATCGCCTTACTGGTATCGGTGCCATCATCGGTATGTCTCAACGGAGCTTCTCAGCATCACTTACAATTCGTTGAAAACACTGGTATCCAGTTGAATATCACAGATGCTGGTTGGGCACCACTGTGCAACCATCACTTGGGTTCTCCATGGACCTTGTACTTCTGCTCATCATGCTCATTGTCAATGTGGCAATGTTAGCTATGACAGATACATTGACGTGGATACTTTTGATATCTGGCACTTGTCAATTACTGGCTTGCTCATCAAATGGTATGCAGATAAGAGTCCATGTAAGTCCTGCTGTATCACTCTTTTGATTGCAACTTTAGCAGTTGTCTTGGTTGGTGTCTTGAAGATTATCAACTCTGACTTGATGAAACCAACTTTTTGATGATTTGTTGAATGCGCAAGTTCATCACCAATGACTTCAACTCATATGAACTACATGATGAACCCCTGTTATCATGGTTTTGGATAAGATTTTTGATAAGTTCTTCCCTGCTGATAAATATGACTTTGATGCTGCGTTTGAACAAGAAAATCGGTTTCTGGGGATCTAAATTCTTCATTGGTTTCCTTCGGTATAGTTATCGGCATCATGGGGAACTCCGCACCCAGTGTCTGACGTTGCCGAAGCAGCAAAATGGTCACTTGTTATCAAAGGATGGTTGTCTCTTTGGTTTGACTGCCGGTGTCAGCTTTGGAGCTCTTCTCACTTATCGGATCATGGTTTATCGCAGCCGCTGAACCACTTTCACAAGGTATTACAAACGTAGCAACAAAACGTCTACAGGGACGTCACCAACATCGGTCTTGATCAGCCATTTATCGCTGGTCGCAGAACTGGGCCTGCGCTAACGTACTGCCCCAATCATGTTGATTGAAGCAGTTCTGCTTTCTAATGTAGTAAATGGTATCTCGCCATTGGCTGGTATCATCGCCATGGTGTGACACCTGCCCTTCTGGTTGTTACTCGTGGTAAATTGCTTCTGCATGATTGTCTTTGGAACACTCTTGTTACCACTCTTCCTTCTTTCAGGTACCCTGATTGCACTGTTTGCAACAGAACTTGCTAAAGGCGTAGGTGCTTCCTGAAGGAGTTAGCCAGTCCACCTGATCACCACTCAACACTTGAAAGGACCAATCGAAAAACTTTTGGGCTGGACTATTGGTAATACTACTACAGGTGATATTAAAGCTATCATTGGTGCTATTGTCTTCCTTGGTGCTTTATATTGGAATCTTGCTTTGGCACAGAAAGCAAATGATCAAACGGAATGCAGAATATGCAGCAAAAGCAAAATAATATCCGTTAACTATTGTTAAATATTGTAAGACTAGGGAAGCTAGATTGTCCATTTCCAAATGGGAATGTTGATAATCTAGCTTTTCCTATGTGATGAATATTAAAGCAGAGAAAAGTCAGAAGTCGCCTCTTTCTCTGAAGTAGAGAGATTTGACTGGTGATCGCTAGAAATGATGAATTGACAGTAGTTTGAGAAATTGGGAGGAGCACTTTCTTCAATCAAGGATAAGGATGGTGTAGAATACCTCTGGCAGGGAGATGCGACCTATTGGAGTGGTCAAGCTCCAGTTCTTTTCCCCATTTGTGGGAGTTTGCGTCATGACACTGCTCACTATGCATTAAAAGATGGTCAAGAAGGTGGAGTCATTCCCATACGGTCTCGTTCGCAAGAGAAAGAATTTGAATTAGTAGAACGAAACGGATCTCGACTGTGACTTTAAGCTATTGAGGACACATAGAGGAGATGTTTTCAGAACTCATCCTTATCATTTCCGCTTAATCACCTGCTATAGCTTGACTGGTAAGAAGCTTTGCACCCAGTAGGTATACTGTGGAAAACTCTTGAGATAGTGGTGACATGCCGTACTTTATCGGAGGTCATCCCGCCTTTAACTGTCCATTATTTGATGATGAAAAGTATGAGGATTACTATTTGGAGTTTGAAGAGGAAGAAACTTGCATGCGTCCTCTCTCCTATCCTGAAACTGGAATGTTGAACCTCTGGAACGTGCAAGCTTCAAATCATCAAAAACGAATCAGATTTGGACTATGCTATCTTTTAAGCCAAAAGATGCAGTGACTTGATGAGCTAAAATCGCGGACTGTTGCTCTTCGTTCTCGGTAAACATGATAAAGGATTGCGTTTGATTTCTCGCACTTCACACTATCTGGTCAACTATTAACAAAGGACCATTTTATAGCCTTGGAACCTTGGTCAGGTTTGTCGACCCTGTCAGAAGAGGGTGATTATTTAGAAAGCAAGAAAATGTCCGTCTACCCCAGCAGGAGAAAAGAAGAAATTGGACGTGATATTACTATTTTAAAGATTTTAAAAATGCTTTTAAAAACAAACATATAATGTTGACAACAAAACATATAAAATGTTGTATTACAAACTCAGTGAATCAAATAACGTTTAATGTTTTAAAAACATTTTAGTTCATTATACAGAAAATTAAAGGAGGACTTAATATGTCTATTATCATTGGTGCAGATGCTGGTGGTTTGAGATTGAAAGAAGCCAGAAAGACTCTGAAAGAAAACTTCCACGTTGTGGATGTTGGCGGCCGAGGGTCAGGACTTTGTCGATGTGACCTTGCTGTTGCTGCAGAAGTAAAACAAAGCAAAGAACAAAACCTTGGTATCGTGATTGATGCCTATGGTGCTGGTCCGTTCATGGTTGCAACCAAGATTAAAGGAATGGCTGCGCAGAAGCATTCCGATGTACGTTCAAGCTTTATATGCGACTCGTGGCCACAACAATTCCCGCATGATCAATGGCGTGGGAGCAGAAACTACGTTGGTGATGAATTGAGCGAAAAACATTGCTAAAGGTTTTGTTAATGGTAAACACGACGGTGGTCGTCACCAAATCCGCCGACATGTTGAACAATGTGTTAATAGAGTCAAAAATCAAGATAATTCGTCGTCAGCTCGCTTTAGCTAACTTCTGCTATGCTCGCAGCTCGATCTCCTAAGCTAATCTGATTTTTCTTGGAGTAAGTGACAAATGATATTAGATTTACATAATTAATCGGAGGGAATAACCAATGAGAATTGGCAATTGATGACCACATCGTAACAAATGATGGCGGTTTCAGAATTTTGAAATCAAAAAGGACATGAAGTCATTTGATTTGGCATTTCACGACCATGTTTCGCACACACTACACCAATTTTGGTAAAAGTTGGTGAAGCTGTAACTAGCGGTCAAGCTGATCTGGGGTATGTATCTGTGAAATGAGTTGGTATCAACAACGCTGTAAATAAAGTTCCAGAGCGTTCGTTCTGCTTTGTTCGTGATGCATGACAACAGCCTCACGCTAAAGAAATGTTGAACGCCAACGTTATTGGTTTTGGTGGTAAAATCACTGGCGAATTGCTTATGTGTGACATCATTGAAGCTTTCCTCAATGCTGAATACAAAACCATCTGAAGAAAACATTAATTACAAAATTGAGCACGTTTGAAACTCACAATGCTCATCAAGCAGATGCAAACTTTTTACAGAATTTCTGAAAATGGGATCGCGGTGAATACCACGACCAAGAGGTGACGGGATGATTTTAACAGTCACAATGAATCACATCCATTGATATTTTTTCATCCTTTTGATGAATTGAAAATTGACACTGTCAACCGTGTGGTGATCGTACCAAGACAGCTGGTGGCAGCAAGGGCCTGCATGTTACACGAGTTCTTTTCAGAATCGGCATCTCCGTTGCTGCTGGCAGGTTTCCAGTTGCGGTAAACCTGGTGAGTTTGCTTGGTAGAACATATCGACGATAGTAACGAAACGTTTCTTCTCACTCAAGGAGAAGCACGTAACTGTATCGCTAATCCCACACGGAGACAACCAAACTGAAATTCTTGGAGAAAGGGCCTGAAGTTCTCGAACAGGAAGGACAAGATTTCGTGGCTCATTTTGGAAAATCTTCTTGATACTGTGGAAGTAGCTAGCTCTCTCGGTAGTCTTCCAAGCGGTCTTCCAGCGCTGACTACTATGTGCTTTAGTAGAACTTGCTAATCGGCAGCAGGAAAACCGCGCTGTTCTGGATTGCTCAGGTGCTGCCCTTCAGGCGGTTCTGAATCACCACATAAACCAACAGTTATCAAAACCCAAATAACGAAGAATTGTCTCAGCTTCTTGGGAAAGAAGTTTCAGAAGATTTGGATGAATTAAAGAAGTTCTTCAAAGAGCCTCTATTTTGCAGGGATTGAGTGGATAATCGTTTCACTTGGTGCAAATGGTGCTTTTGCAAAACATGGTGATACTTTCTACAAGGTAGATATTCCAAGAATTCAGGTAGTCAACCCTGTTGGATCTGGAGATTCTACTGTTGCAGGGATTTTCATCAGGACTTCTTCATAAGGAATCGGATGCAGAACTCTCATCAAGGCAATGTCCTTGGTATGCTCAATCGCTCAAGAAAAGAAATGACAGGTCACGTCAATAGCCAACTATCAAGCTCTATATAGATCAATTAATAGTAAAAGAGGTATAAAATGGCTTTTAACAGAACAAATATTTGGAAAAACTCTCTGACGAGAACGGCATTATCTCAGCTCTTGCCTTTGACCAACGTGGTGCTTTGAAACGCCTCATGGCTCAATACCAAACAGAGGAACCAACTGTGCTCAAATGGAAGAACTCAAAGTCTTGGTAGCAGATGAATTGACAAAATACGCATCCTCTATGCTTCTCGACCCCAGAGTATGGTCTCCCAGCTACAAAAGCTCTTTCGACCAAATGCTGGTCTTCTCCTTGCTTATGAGAAATCACGATTGACACAACGAGCACCAAACGGTTTGCCGACTGCTTGGATGTTTTGGTCTCGCCAAACGCATCAAAGAACAAGGTGCAGATGCTGTCAAATTCTACTTTACTACGATGTAGACAGCGCTGACGAACTCAAAACCAACAAAAACAAGCCTACATCGAACGCAGGATTGTCTGAGTGTAGCAGAAGACATTCCATTCTTCCTGAAATCCTCGCTTACGATGAAAAATCGCTGACGCAGGTTCTGCAGAATACGCTAAAGTAAAACCACACAAGGTTATCGGTGCTAGTGAAAGGTCTTCTCAGACCCACGCTTCAACATTGATGTTTTGAAAGTGGAAGTTCCAGTCAACGTGCAAATACGTTGAAGGATTTGGTGATGGTGAAATCAGTGCATACACGCGAAGAAGCAGCAGCCTCTTCAAAGCACAAGATGAAGCGACTAACTTGCCATATATCTACTTGAGTGCGGGTGTATCAGCTAAACTCTTTCCAAGAAACACTCTGTCTCTTTGCCCACGAATCAGGCGCAAACTTCAACGGCAGTTCTTTGTAGCGTGCAACATGGGCTGGATCAGTTGAAGCCTGGCATCAAAGACGGTGAGGCGGCAGTCTCGTGAATCGGCTTCGCATCAACTGACTTGGAGAACATCGATGAACTCAACATAGGTTCTTCAAACAACAGCGACTTCATGGAAAGAACGCATCTAATTTGCATCTTGAATGCATCAAAAACGCAGTAAGTTTCCAGGACTTACTACGTTTTTCTTCTATATGCTTGAAGCCAGCTCGTTTCTTCTTGAAAAGAGCTCAGCCGACATGGCTGCAGATTTGTCGATGTTCCTCTCTCGATAGATGAGTGCGACGGGCAATCGGGCGCGAGTGCATTTCTGGCTCCTTTTCCAGACTGATGTGTTTTTGAGACGAGCTTCAAGCATCGGTAGTATAGCCTGTGTAGAGGGTGCCGTCTCCGCATTCAAGGACATACATATAGGCTTTATTTTCCAGAGCAAATCTCTTGAATTTCTTGGTGTATAGCCGCCGTCTGCTCGTGGATAAAGAGAGGTGGAGGATTTTCAGGCCGTCTGGTGAACCATCTCTTACAGCCTCGATTAAGAGCATATTGGCTTTCTGCTTGATAGAGTGAAACTGGACGCGCTTTGGGCGCTAGATTATGGTTTTTCGTCGTTTCTAAAATATCCAAAAATCGGTTATCAGGACGGTGAACCACTGCTAAGCGACTCACTGGACTTGAGAACCTCGCTGGCAATTCGCGCAAAATTTCTTCTAAATTTGTAGCAACTTCGTGACGCGCTAGCAGATAATGCTTCACTGCCGCTGAGATTGGAAATGTTCATCGACCCTTGAAATAGGGAGGATTGTAGAGAATGATGTCAACCACCACTGCCAGAGATGTGGTTGCCCAGATTTTTCAAGTCGTCATGGATGACCCTGCATCTGTTGAGTAAGGTTATTTAATTCAATGGAACGCTGGGCCATATCGGCTAAACGCTCCTGAATTTCCACCGCTAGAATCTGGGCCTGAGTCCAGTGTAAGCAGAGAGAGACCAACAGCCCCATTTCCAGCGCAGAGGTCAACGATGAGTCTCGTTTGGGTAATTTTGGAAGGGACAGCAGGGACACTATCGACTCGAATAGCTAAAAACCTCGCTATTTTTGAATAATTTTATATCAGTGAAAAGAGTTATGACTTTTCGCCGTCTTTTTAATTTTCGTCGGCATACCAACATTATAGATAGATTAAGTGCTATTCTAAAAGAAGAAAGAGAAATTTTAGAGAAAACACCTGACAGAAACAGTCAGTGCGAATTTTAGTTGAATTATATTTTGCTTTGATGGTACAAGCGATGAAAATTCCGATAAAGAAAACCATGAGAATCAGATAGATCGGCAAGGTTACAGGCTGTCAAGCGTTGCAATTTCCAAAAGGGTGCAGGACAAAGGCCGATAGATAGAAAGCCAAAGACAGAGAAGATAATGAGCAGGCTGCGCCAGAGGTTGGAGTGGCAGACAGGCTCTAATGACGGACAGGAAGTCGATGCTGCTGCAGCAAGTACAGAGGTCAGGGTTGCTATTTCTATATCGCCCAGCCATGATCACGCCCCAGATGCGGACAAAATAGCACGCTGAAGACAATCATGAGGGAGTTTATGAGCTCGCTGCAGGGAGCGTTTGAGAAGTGCTCAACCGGCTTAATATTGCTCAAAGGGAGGACAAGCGGGTGGGAAAACCTTTCGACAAACCGGGTCAATCAAGGCGGACTGAATTGGGATGAATGGAAAATCAAGAGTATTGCAGGTTTTCGAGCAGGATACTGCGATACAGATGGATAGCTAGGATAAAGGGAACAGATGGTCTTGATGAAGAAAATCGATAATCCGGCTGATATTGTTAACGACTCGGCGACCTCTCAAAAAAGAATCTCTAGGACATCAGCAGTCGGAGCTAAGCAGCGACCAAGTTGGGCAATTTGCCGAGTTGCGGGTCGCCTCGGCCATGACGATGAGCAGTCTGCTCCACGCAAGGCCACGATACTCATTAACCCCATCTCCGGTCATGGCTGTTGTCCGACCAGCGGCCTTAAGAGTCTGGATGAGCAGCTTTTGATGGGGAGGAACACGGCCGAAGATAGCTGTTTCTTCGGCCTGCTCAAACCAGTTCTTGGTCGCTGATTTTAGAGCAGTCGATGTAGCTGTCGTAGTTGGCAAATCCAGCCTGGTTTAGTGATATGAGAAACGGTCACAGGATGTCACCAGAGATGACTTTGCGATCAACATCCTGAGAGCGCAGGGTAGTCCAGTGTCCCAGCTGCCCTCTACGAATAGGGTCAGTGATTTAGAACAGCTAAAGCGATCATATTCTTCGAGCATTTGATGCTGTGTTTGTCTAGCACTTGTCGTTGTGAGCCAGCACCAAAACCCGCGATCCGCAGCTTTTTGAGCCTCTCCAACTGCTGCAGGATTGGTGTCCAGCACTATTTCAGCCCAGAAAGATAGTTCCGACACGGATAAGGTGATAGCGCCCCATTTGTCGGGTCACTAGAAAATGGAACAACATTGTCTTAGTATAGTGTGCTCCAGGTGGCCGTATCCCTGCGGATAGCCGGGCTGTTGGGTTATTATCGCTCGCGTTTGGATGTAGAAGCCGCCAAGATTTGACCGACGGTCTCATCAGAAAACTTATCTGACAGGCTATAAGGCTTCAACAGTCATCTTACCTTGTATTGTACCCGGTCTTGTCTGGCAGAGAGTATCTACCCGAGCTAGTGTCTCAACAGAAATACATTTCCTCTGAACAAGGACCTTGCGCATGCCCAGCTTGATGACAGCTGTCAGAGTGACGACTGTCATAGCAGAGCGATTCCTTAGGCAGTATACCCAAAAGAGCTGTCGAGCTAGTAATGACAGAGTTTTTACAGGCAATCCCTTTTATCTATTAGGGCTTCAAAGAAGATAGAGCCATTCCGAAAGGAATAATGATTTTTCCGGTAAAGGAAATTTTCCCCAAGATTGTAAAGAATACTGCGAGTTGATAGGTTGAGTGTTTTAGCCTCAGTCATAAGCTTGTTAGCATAGTTGTTCTGCACCGACATGTGCACCCTCAGCATAGATCTGCCCACCGGCCAGAAAAGCTACCAGACAGCAGCTCAGCCCTTCTTTCCCTTGAGAACCAAATCACTCTCACCTGTCAGCATGGCTTCATTGGCCTCGGCAACACCTCTACTACATGGGCATCACTGAATTTGCTCGCCGGCTGACAGCTTGATCAGGTCACCCAGTACAATTTCTTCTGGCTGAATCTGACTTCCCGCCGTCGCGGATGACTGTGACCAGCCCTCGTGTCACTCAAATTGAGCTTGTCAATCATGTGCTTGGCCCGCAGCTCCGCAAATACCAGTGATGGCGTTAAAGCTGATTACTGCGAAGAAGACCAGATTGCCCAAGCTTGACAGAGACCAAGGCCAGAGCAGCATAAAGTTTAGGGCATTAAAAGGGTGAAAATATTCTGCTTAACGATTTGCCAGTTACCAGTACTGGTGTCACTTGTAAAAATCGTTGGTCAAGCCCCGCGAAATCTTTTCATCTACTTGGGCTTTAGTTTTAAAACCAATTAATTTTCTTATTCATGAAAATAATGATACCATATAGAAATAGCTATCGGAATCAGCTGTTACAGCCAAAGTTTGGAAAAATACGGACTATAAGGGTATAGGGTATAATGGGAAAGGATGTAATCAATTTCAAGTACAATCATAGCTTTGAATAAGGAGAGTTTATGTTTTTATACCCATTTGCGAGGATTGGTACTTTTTATCCTCTGGCTTGAATGAGCAATGCCCATTACCACTAATAAAGAGAAGATTCCTTCAAAAGATGAAAATTATATCTTGCTGCCCCTCACCGAACATGGTGGGATCCAGTTTACATGGCTTTTATGACCAAGCCCAAGCAGTCTATTTTCATGGCTAAGAAAACAGCTTTTGAAAATCGCGTTCTGTGGTGGATTCGTATGTAGCCTTCCCATCGACCAGAAAATCCCGCCCGTCAGCCATCAAGTACCCCTGTCAATATGCTGGAAAAAGAGCAATCGCTCTCGATTATGTTCCCCGGAGCGGCAGCCGCCATTCTACGGATGTCAAGGGAGGAGTGGCAGTGATTGCTAAGATGGCTAAGGTTCGGATCATGCTGGTTGTCTGATGTTGGTCCCATGAGCCTCAAAGGCTTGGCAGCTGGGAGCGCGTGGACATGAACTCGGCAAATCCAATTGATATTTGATATCAAAAAGATGAATGATGAGGAGCTGGAGGAAGTCGTTCGATTCAGGCAGAGTTTGACCGCTTGGATGCAGAAGTAGCGCCTACCAGACAGGTAAAACCAAATATCTTCTGGCGGATTTTACGAGCACTGCCTTTTATTCCAGCAGCTTTGATTGGTATTCTGACCTCATTTTTGCTTTCCTTGCAAGCTTTGTCTGGGATCCAGACAAGCATAGAAATAATGCTAACAGCTTTTAGATTTTTATCTAAAGGCTGTTTTAGTTTTTCTCATTATATTTGGAACTTTGTTTCAGATTTTTATATTTTCCTTTTCTTTTACGAATATAAAGATAAAGGAGAAAAATTATGTTTGAAGTATTAGTTGAAAAATTAAAAGTGAATACAAGATTTTGTTGACCTTCTTTGATAGGAGTCGTCTGGCTGGCTTTTTTCTGCTGAAGGGCAACGCTCAGCCACAGAATCAGGTCAGCGGCACTGGCTCAGGAAGTGGTGACATCAGCTCATCTGGAAACCAATGCAGAAAAAGTAGCGAATCAAGAAAAATCGATTCAGAAAAGATATGGATTCAGAAGAATCTGAGAAAGAAGTAACAGTTGATGTCAAAGGAGCCGTCAAAAATCCGTGAGTTTATCAGTTGCAGGCAGGAGCGCGTGTGCACGATGCTCACAAAAAGCAGGTGGTCTATTGCCAGATGCTGAGTCAAAATCCATCAACCAAAGCTCAAAAATTAACAGATGAGGAAAGGTTCATGTAGCTAAAGTCGGTGAGGAAGGAGCAGATGACACAAGCTAGTCAGGAGCCTGCTGGAAATGGAGAAACGGGCAAAAGGGAAGTCTGGCTTGGGTCAATTCATTACGGCGACCGAAGCTGAACTCTCAGACAGTTTCCCAGGCATCGGTCAAAAAGAAAGCGCAAGACATCATCGCTGCTATCGGGAAGCCAATGGTAGTTTAAGTCAGTAGACGAGCTGAAAAATGTTTCAGGAATCGGTGCAAAAACCTTAGAAAAGTTAAAAGACTATGTCACAGTGGATAAATAAATTTCCCATCAAAACCAATCTATTTTTGTCTTTTGCTGGTGCTGACCTACTTTTGCGATTTACACTCAGTAGTCTGCCAGCCATTCCAGGTTTTGGCAGTCCCTCCTTGTTCGCCTTTTTGGCTTTATTCGACTAGAAATAGTCTGCTTGTTTTGGTGTTCTTGAGTCTCTTTGCAGGATTCTTCCTATTTCTGAGAGAAATGGCTAATCAAGCCTTTCGAGATGAACTGGAAAACCATATCTGCCATTGTGACTGCGCCAGACACAATTAAAGTCAATGGCGATTCGCTTTCTTTGTGGTTATTCCAATGGTCGAACCTATCAGGCCTTTTATAAAATCCAGTGAGAAAAGGAAAAACAAGCTTTTCAGCAAAGCTGAGCGATCAACTCCTTGTGAAGATTGATGGAGAACTTAGTTTAGCAGAAGACCAACGCAATTTTTCAGGTTTTGACTATCGGGCTTATCTGAAAACGCAGGGGATTTACAGGATTTTGAAAATCAATCAAATCAAGTCTACTCAGCAATTTAGTAGTCTTAACTGGGACTGGCTGTTTGGCTATGAGAAAAGCCTGTTTATATCAAAGAAAACTTTCCTAGCACCACTGAGCCACTATATGACTGGACCTTGTCTGGTGATTTGGATACAGATTTTGGCTGAGATGAATGAACTTTTATTCCGTCTGGGAATTATCCATCTCTTTGCCCTATCTGGGATGCAGGTCGGCTATTTCATGGATGGTTTTCGCAGGATTCTCTCAATCTGGTTTGAAAAGAGAACCGGTCGATTGGATACAGCCCTTCCTTCCTCTATACGGGTTTGACGGGGCTTTTCAGTATCGGTCGTGAGGAGTTTAGTGCGTGCCGCCTCGCAGTTTGTGTGACTGCTGACAACTTTGCTTTGACAATCATGCTCTTAGCCATGTTCATGCCCAATTTTCTTGACGACGGTGGCGTTTCTTTCCTGTGCCTATGCTTTTGTCATCTCTATCATGGATTTTGGAGTATTTACCTCCTATGAGAAAGGTAGCTGACAGAAAGTTTTGACCATTTCACTGGGAATTTTGCTGATTCTGATTTTTCTATTTTTCTGAATTTCAGCCTTGGTCTGTTCTGTTGACTTTTCTATTCTCAGTCGTTTTTGATCTATGCTTCCAGCTCTGACCTTTATTTTCTTGCCCCTAGCACCTCTTTTTGAAAATCACCAGGTCAATGTTTTATTTGAACTGTTGGGGCTAATTGTTGGACAGCCTCTATTTCTTTTCCTCGACCAGTGATTTTCGTCAGCCATCTATCTGGATGATGCTAGGGCCTGCTTATCACCTTGGCTGCTCTATGATTTTCGCAGACAGGAAGAAAGTTGTGACCTCACGAGCTTTGGTTCTTGCTCGCTATTTTCCTTACTAAACATCCTCTGCAAAAATGAAATTACAGTTATTGATATTGGCAGGAGATAGCATTTTCTTTGAGCGATTGGCGGAAATCTGTTCTGATTGATGTTGGTGGTCGAGTGAGATTGGCAGGCCTGGCAGAAGCGGGTTTCTTCGACAAATGCAGAAAAGACCTTGCTTTTCCTATCTGAAAGTCGGGGAGTGAGTCCGTTTGATGTGCTGGTTTGACCCACACAGATACCGATCACATGGGCGATATGCTGGAAGTAGCTAAGCATTTTTCTATAAAGGAAATTTACGTATCTATGGGAAGTTTCTGACCCAGCTGATTTTTGTGGAGAAATTGGAGCGGATGCAGACGGGAGTTCATGTGGGGAGGTAGGATAAGCCCTGATTTTTGATGGAGCTTTTGCAGGTTCTTTATCCTGAGGAGACGGGCGAGGGTAGTAATGACGACTCTGTCGTCTGCACGGGCAATTTTGGAAACCAGCTTTTTGTTTACGGGAGACTTAGAGGAGAAAGGCGAAGCTACCTTGATGCGGCGTGCCTGCAACTCAAGGTGATGTCTCAAAAGCAGGACACCACGGTTCTAAAGGATCCTCTAGCCCAGAATTTTACATCAGATCAGCCTCAAAATTGCCCTCATTTGCCGGTAAGAATAACGGCCACAAGCATCCTCACCGGGAAACTCTGACAGATTTGAGAACATTCAGACACAGATTTTCTCGTACAGATGAACAAGGAGCTATTCGCTTCAGTGGCTGGGATTCATGGGAAATCGAAACGGTAAGTAACCCCCTATTTTCTCTGAGAGTGAGCCAGGATTAACTTACCTTGATTGAGCCAAATCTATGATACAATGAATCCTGTTAATAAAAATTTAGAGGAGATTTCTATGTTTTCTAGTTTATAAAAATTTTGACCTCGTTATGCAGACTTTTAGTGGTCGTTCGCCGTTCGGATTACTGGTAGGTTGTCCTATGTACCTGATTATTCTACCATTTTCGTTGGGATTGCCTTTTTCTGGCTCCTCATTCCACCTTTTTAGTGAAACTTATTATGCGGATCAGTACGATTATGAACCTGATTTATCTGGAGCCATGGCCGGCGCTGGTTTAGCTGGTGTTCATCATGTTCTTGCTCATCATCTATTGGCTTGCAATCGATCGTTCCTATCTTGTTATCACAGTTCGTCGTCTTCGCGACGCTGGCTTCCACTGGGCATTTATTTTTCTGGGAGTAGGCCAACAATAGCTCATTCCAGTTTTGAATATCCTAGTTGCTTTATCAGCCTCGCCATGTAGTATTGCTCTGATTGTCTTGCTTGCCAAGCTAGCAAAACCAGCTCAGCAAGTTAAAGGCCCTTATGGGTCAACAAGGATCTCTCAAGGTAGCAGTACGGCCAAGCACAACAACCAGTTCAAAACCAACAGTTTGCTCAGCCCGGATTCCAAGGACAACAACAGCTGACACAAAACCAACAATTTAGTCAAGTTCAACAGCCAGCTCTAAAACCAATAGTTTAGTCAGCTCATAGCCAAGAGCAACCATTTGCTCAGCAACAAGCACCAGTTCAGAATCCAGAATTTGGTCAGCCACAGCAAACCTTTTTGGCAAAATCATAAACCAGCCAACTCAACCGTTTGCTGCTAGCCAAGCCCAAACTCAAGAGTCAACTCAATCAGCATTCTCAGCATCAGTTTCAGAACCAGCTGAATCAGTTCATTCAGTAGAAGCTCATCAGTCCCTGCTGAAACTGTAGAGCAGGCTCTGGAACTGCTTCTGAACAAATCACTAACTCAGAGTCGATCCCTCAATAAAAATCTATAAGATATCGACCCTAGATAGTTTCAATCTATCTGTGTCGTCTTTAAACCTTTTGTAACCAAAAATGACTTTTCTATTCGTTATACTAGTAGTAAGGGGAAGAATAGAAAAGTAGCAGCTGTGAGCTTTGGATTAGAAAGGGCTTTTTGTTATTCTTTTTAAAGAAGTGCAAATAAAGAGAGATTTTAGGAGAAGTTGTGGGAGGTGAGATTATCAAAACTGGATGAATACGAAAAACATCTTGATTGGCTTTGCCTGAGAGATCGTCTTCTACTCTGCAAAAGTCAGAGCTTTCTAAGGCCGAGTCAGAAGATGTGGCAGGACAGTTTTAATCAAAATGTTAGAGACTGATCTGGTCGTCCCAGCGAGAAGATGCGAGCTGGATGTATCAGGGTGTCCATTCGTTGCCATATTGATCGCTATAGGCGCGATCAGCATTATTCAGAAAATTTTTGCAAAGGAATTTTTCAAACAAGATGTGATTCAAATCCATTTGAGAACGACCATTATGAGCTGTTGTCGACGACGATAGAAGAAACTCCCAACAAGGAAAGCAATGCTTCTGTAGATCTTTTATTATTTCCAAAATTTTACAGTAAAGGAAAACTCGCTCAAATTATGTCGTATTCTGCAAGTAAAGTGAAAGTGCAACTCTATGCGTAGCTGAATTAGCTCCGCCATAAATTGAAAAAGAAAGGATATAAAATGGAAACATTTGAAATTTTACAGAAGAAAAAGTAAAGAAAACGACTGCGAAGACAGTTGCCATCAGTAGTGTCATCCTTAGCTTTTGTTGCTACTAGGAAAAGGGATCGATAGAATCTAACTTCGGAGCAATGGTCTGAAATTTGCAGAAAGAGTACGAAGTTATGTCGGAAAATCGCCTACCCCTACTGTTGACTATGACAGTCTTTACTACACTCAAAATTCTTTTGTCTTTCAGAACCTTACATTCTGATCTGTTTTCAAAAGATTTAGATGGAGTGAAGGTGGCTTTATCCTGCCTGGGGAAAGCCATTCTCACAGGTGCATTAGATACGACTGCGGAAGGGACTTATCTGTCTCTCTCGGGACCTATACGCGAACCCCTGCGTCAAAATATCTGGTCTTCTATAATATCAATGTCAAAGGGACAAAGGATAGTAATTCTATACCTAAGGAGTTGGCTTCTGTCAAAGAAATGCCAAATCAATTGGTGGAAGTAGCTTTGACTTTTGATAAAGCTTATACCTATAAGGAAATCCAGAAGATGATACGAACTAGACTCCTGGATTAACTCTGAGTACGGATTGGCAGCCGGTCAGAAGATGGTGAAAAAGGTATTGAACTGTTTTCCGATCCCCAGTTCACCTACGGAGCTAACGCTAGTCTTCTCTTTACTTATGATTCAGATGTTAGGAAGAAGGCTAAAGAGGCTAAGAAAGAGCAGCAGACTTTCTTGGATTATCTGAAAAAGGTAGATAAAAATCTTTTCCCAAGTCTTAGTGGGTACAACATGTATAGTGATGTTGAGGCTCATCTCAAAAGAAATTTGGCCAGTTAGATATTCGCATGAGAGAAATAGGATCAATTGATTTCTCCGGTGTCATCCTGACAGGAAAAGCTGAAAAATTTCACTCCAATTAGAGAGAGAGTGGATTTATGCCTGGAGTATCGGCAGCCTGGTTCTCAATCAGCCTTACTATAGCTCGATAAGGATAATCTGACATGTGTGTGGCTTGCATTTTCAGTAAAATTTGATAAAATAGTAAGGAAAGTTAGACTGTCTGCCTACTGTCTATCTATAAAAATATTTTATTGAGGCTTTTTACCAAATGGCAAAAGAAAATACGATCGTAGTAAACCACACGTTAACATTGGTACCATCGGACACGTTGACCACGGTAAAACTACCTTAACTGCAGCTATCACAACTGTTTTGGCACGTCGCTTGCCTTCATCAGTTAACTAAACCAAAAAGACTATGCGTCTATCGATGCTGCCCAGAAGAACGCGAACGCGGTATCACTATCAACACTGCGCACGTTGAGCATGAAACTGAAAACGTCACTACGCTCACATCGACGCTCCAGGACACGCGACTACGTTAAAACATGATCACCGGTGCCGCTCAAATGACGTGAGCTATCCTGCTAGTGCTGTCAACTGACGGACCAATGCCACAAAACTCGTGAGCATCCCTTCTTTCACGTCAGGTTGGTGTTAAACACCTTATCGTCTTCATGAACAAAGTTGACTTGGTTGACGACGAAGAATTGCTTGAATTGGTTGAAATGGAAATCCGTGACCTATTGTCAGAATACGACCTCCCAGTGACGATCTTCCAGTTATCCAAGGTTCAGCTCTCAAAGCCTTGAAGGTGATACTAAGTACGAAGACATCATCATGGAATTGATGAACACTGTTGATGAGTACATCCAGAACCAGAACGTGATATGACAAAACCTCTTCTTCTTCCAGTCGAAGACGTATTCTCAATCACTGCTGTGGTAGCAGTTGCTTTCCAGGACGTATCGACCGTGGTACTGTTCGTGCCAACGGATGAAATCGAAATCGTTGGTATCAAAGTAAAGAAATCCAAAAAGCGATTGTTACTGGTAGTTTGAAATGTTCCGTAAACAGCTGACGAAGGTCTTGGTAGGGACATCGTAGGTGACTTCTTCGTGGTATCCAACGTGATGAAATCTGAACGTGGTCAGGTTATCGCTAAACCAGGTTCAATCAACCCACACACTAAATTCAAGGGTGAGTTTACATCCTTACTAAAGAAGAAAGGTGGACGTCACCCCATTCTTCAACAACTACCGTCCACAGTTCTACTTCCAAAGCAACTGACGTTGCACAGGTTCAATCGAACTCCAGCAGGTACTGAAAATGGCAATGCCTGGTGATAACGTAACTATCGACGTTGGAGCTGATCCGACCAATCGCCGCTGAACAAGGTACTACTTTCTTATCCGTGAAGGTGGACGTACTGTTGGTTCAGTGGTATGGTTACTGAAATCGAGCTTAATTCGATTTCGTTCCCAGATAACAATTATAAAATCAGACACGAAAAAGTCTCGCTTCGGCGGGCTTTTTCTTGAAAGCCTCTGCAAACATGATATAATAATTTATATTTTGTTGTTGAAAAAGAGACGGTGTGAAATTACTGATACGGATATCCGCAGTCCTTTGACAGCGCATTTGGCTAAAGCAAGCTCAGGACTCTGGCAGCGGCTGGCAAGCGGGTCTTTTATATAGCGCCCAACTTTCTTTTGAAAAGGAACGAGCAGTTTTGGAAAAATTAAAATCAGGCTCCTTTTGCCATCACGGTACATCGTCGGCTCAGATGGCTCGCTATTTTGTCCTCAATGATGTCTAGGAAGGACAGGCCTTGGATGATATTGGGCACTGTTATTTTATCGGATTTTATCGGAATGGATGACCGAGCTCTGGTGCTATGGGCGGATGAAGAAAGATGCACAATTTATCCAGCAACTGATAGACTTTTATCACGAGCTTCAGACAGCCCAGATGACTTTTGCGGATTTGAATCGTCTAGAAGAGCCGAGAGAAGCGCGAGATTTACCTAGAGATTTTCACGGCTTTTTCTGCTGCTCTTCAGGCAGGAAATTATGATGCGACCCTCAAACTCACGATTTTTACCCGCGTATTCTAGCTGGAGATTTGGATGAGAATTGGCTAATCTCACGCTGGTTATTGATGGCTTTACCGTTTCTCCAGCAGAGGAGGAATATCTAGTGATTTGCTGCATCGCAGGGAGTGGGAGATTGTCATCGGCGTTTATGCTGTAGTCAAAAAGCCTACCGGACAGCCTTTCGTGAGGGCACTTTTATCAGGCCAGCGTGATTTCTTTGCTCAAGCTAGCTCAAACTTATCGGGTCAAGCGAGTATCTGGCAGATGGTTCAGTCAGCTTGATGAGTGCCCTTGGCAAGATTTCCAAGATTTTAGAGTCGCTATGATCTGAAACCCATGTGGAATTGACTGCGAGGATCACTCTCACGTAGAGATTTGGTCGGTGCGCAATCAGAGAGGAACTGAGATAGCCAGAGTCCATCCGTCATGGCTCCACGATGGCGCCCTGCTACAAGGATATCCGATTGCGCTGGGTGATGTGGAGCCTACCAGCTCCAGCTAAAGACCATCTTTTGACTGTATCAGATTCCCTTTTATTTTGGGGCGGTCTGAGTCACTGTCCCAGCATCCTTTGGTCCAGTTTTAGGAGTCGCTGGAGCGCTTGAAACACTATACTTTCTGCGACGGAGATTTTGTCAGTCTTCTACAGGCCTGTATGGTGGTTTGTTTGTGAGGAGTTGGATAACTTTGAACAGTACCTTCGATTGCTGGAGATTGAAGGCAACCAAGCTAGGGAGAGATTTTACCATTAATCGTCAGGAGTAAATTTGACCTGAAGCGGGCTCAATGTCCTGCGTCGGAGTCTTATCACGCCCCTGTTAGGACTTTTTCAACCGTAGTCAGACAGTGGCTGGTCTCATTAAATTTACCAGCTTTATCAAAGAAGTTCGCTGATGCTAATCTGACTGGTCTGTTGAAGGAGCAAGTCAGCAGGAAGGGAACGGCAGGAGGAAGTCTGGAAGATCTTCCTGCCATGTCTTAGAGCAGCTTGCACAGGTGTTTGATGCCAGCAAAGCTCAAGATCGATGATTTCCGGCCTGATTCTGTTCAGCATGTTTCTACCAAAGTACCGAGCTGTACCAGCGACAGTGGACGTGGTGACAGTTCAGCCCCATGATTGATTGAGCCCATGGCGCCTGCGTCTATGCTATCGATTGACGCAGGAGCGCTTGCCCGTTAGCGTGCAAAATAAAAAGTCTGCTCCAGTGACGAAGAACGTCAGAAATTAAATCAAGCGACCGGGGACGTCAGAGCTGCAGGTAGCTAGCAGGAAACCAAGAAAATCGCTTGCAGCGCTATCCTTGCTTAATTCAGCACAGAAGATTTGGTCTTGTCTGCTCCTGTCTGACCAATGAAGCAGAGGATGCTATGTCTTCCTATCGACGGAGCTGGAAATAGCGCTCATTTCCCCACCATCATCAGCGCGGCAAACCACAGGCTAGTAGCGACGATATTGGAATTTTTATCGGGCTCGTTGGTGCGCGTGATTGACCTCTATCAGGAGGATATTGACCGCGAATGGACACTGGAGGAGCAGACATTCTTAAGGTGGCCATCCGAGTTTTTGCGTAAGAAATTGGTAGCCGAAGGGATTTCTATTCCAGATCAGCAAGGAGTTGAAAACGGGTTTCAAGTCGGAACCTTCAGGCTCTGTATCCTCTTAGAGCAGCCATTGAGATTATCAGCCTCGCTCTCAATGAATACTTTAAAACCAGTATGCCTATTTCTTAAATATGTCCTGCGGATACAGGAGAGTGGACCATCAGCCGGATGCGCGCAGTCACGGGATTTTCCTCCACCGACCTTTGAAAAGGTTAAGTGCAGGAGCACTTGAGCAGGGATTTCTGACACTGCTTGCATCGGGCCATGGAGGAGACTTAGGCCAGAGGCTGGCTTGAGTCTATCTATGGTGAAAATGGGAGACCCAGTTTGCCCGCCGTTTGCTATTGGACACGGCTCAGGCTACTGGTCGTATCTTGGGCTCAGTCGGATGGGCTGGAGGTCATCGGTGAGGAGACTGACTTAATGGGTGGATTTGGCCTTTCTTGCTTTTTGGACAATGGCAGAGCCTCAAGTTAGCGGTAAGGACTGAATTGATCGTCTGAAGGAGACGGGGAGTCTGGGAGTCGTGGATTACAAGTCTGGCGATACCAAATTCAGCTTTGAGAAGTTCTTTAATGGGCTTAATTCCCAGCTGCCGACCTACCTAGCAGCTATATATATATCCGAGAAATGCCAGAATACCAAGAGGACAAGGGAATTTTCGGTGCCATGTACCCACAGATGACAGAGCCTAGCTAGCTTAAAGGAGTATCAAGGCGCTGGACGAGGCAGTGAACAGCTCATGAAAAGTCAGGTCTATAAAGGCCTTCTTTCTTACTGGACCAAGCCGCGACTTGGGCGCCATCTATGAGAAAAGCAAGTTAATCTGCTGACTAATGAAGAATTGAAAGTGATTCTGGCCTACAATGCCTCATTCCCTATCAGCGCGCAAGCAGCAGAAGGTATTTTAGCTGGTCGATCATGCCATCAATCCTTATACAGAAATGGCGTGCAGCATTGCCCCTTACGTGGATTGCTCAGGCTACTAGTGACGGAAGCCAATCTCCACTGCAGGCTAGACAGCTGACAAAGCTAAACTCTGAGCAGAATGATGAAAACGACCGACAGGTGAGAAGCTACGGCAAAGCCTGGCTAGAAAAATCAAGGAGGAGTTGGATAAAATGAGACGATTCCCTAAACAAACGAGCAGGATATCATCCCTAGTCAAGCAGGCTTGCAGGAAGCTGCCTGACAAGCCAGCAGTGCACCAGAGCAGATGCGGCTTTTCATCTACCCTCTGGCTCTGAATATCTCGTCTCAGCCTGGCTGGATCTGGTAAGCACCCATGTTGCGGTCTCAGCGGATTGAATTGACCAGACTTTCAGTGTGGAGGTCAGCCAATCCCTTCATATCTCCGCCCTTTACCGTCAAGGCAGCAGGTGAGCTCAAGGAACGGCTGGAGAAGGAGCGAGTCTGGTACTCAAGGAGACTTCCGATCAGAACTCCGCCAGCATCTTGCCCAGCAGTTAGCTGAGATTGCCAATGCGGATATTGGGCACCATGTGGACGCTTTCTTACCCAGAAAATATGCTAATGGGTACGGCTATCGCTGGAAGCTGCACCCATTTTCGGATTTTTACAGTCGCGCACAGTGAGCAGCTCCATTATGCAAAATGAAGTCTTTGACCAGCTATTTGATGCTTTCATTATGACAGTGGCCAGCAGGAATCATTCAGTCGCTTGGTCGGTACCTCACCGGTAAGCGCGTGCAAGGACATTTCTTGGTCTCCTGCCAGCAGATTTATGGGGATTTGATAGTTTTCTCCAGTCTCACCAGCAATCCGCGGAGATGGTTGAAGAGACCCTTCTGCCAGGGCTATGAAAACCAGTGATTTTGTAGCAGAGCTGAGCGAATTCTCTTGAGGCTAGCAGTCTTTGCTAGATTTGGAAGATCCAGAGCCATTTGGCTCAAGTGAAGGTCAAGCTTGCTGGGGCTAAGCATCAGGAAATGTTCAGGCAGCCTTTAGATATCTTGGCTGAGCTGACAGAGCAGACTGGACCGGAGCAGTTGCTAGACCTGATTCAGCGCTTTTAGAATTAGCCAAGCATCCTGGGAATCCATCAGGCTTACTGCCCGGAGCTGGTAAAATGCAGACGAGTCTCAAAAGAGATAGCCCAAGCCTATACGAAGCCCGTAAGCCTCTGATAGAGTCAGAATGAAAGAGCTGATGTCCGCCTCTACCATCTGAACTTTATGGAGCAGCATCAATCGGAAGTCCTCTACGATTTGTTGGCGATTTTGTCCGAGATTTCTCGCAAGCTTATTTTGGAAACGCAGGTAGCGGAAAAATGCCTTTGAATCGGTGATACTCAGCCATTTTGCAATTGGAGATTTTAGAAAATTATCCAGAAGCGCGAGCGTTTTATCAGGATAAGTACCTATGAGGTCATGGTCGATGTGAGTATCAAGACACCAACCATACTCAGGAGCGGATGTTGGAATATTGCTTTTGGCTCGAGGGAAATAATCAAGCTTTCATGGGTTGGCGATATTAAGCAATCCGCGCATTTATCGATTTCAGTCAGTGCCGATCCGCAGATTTTTAATGACAAATTTAAACTCTATCAGGCCGATCCTAGTCAGGGCAAGCTTGATTATTCCCGCTGAAAAATATGCAGTCACATCGAGGTGCTAGGAAGCGACCAATGATGTCTTTAAACGACTCATGGACGAGGAAGTCGGCGCAGGATTCGACTCACACGAGACCCACTATTTGGCTGCGGGAAATCCAGCCAAACGTAGCCTAATCCAGCCAATCAGGCGGAGTTTTGATTTGATGATGGTAGCGCTGATAGCGAAGAAGAGGATTCTGACCAGCGCTCACCTAGTATCTCAGCTGGTGAAGTCGCCTTGGTAATCAAGGGAAATTATCCGCCTTCATAATCAAAGAAGCGGGTGGATTTCAAGGATATTACCTTGCTGACAGCTTCTGCGGACCCGGCAAATGATCTTGATTCTTGCGTAGAGTTTGACCGGCATCATATCCCGATTGTAGCCTGATGATTTCGTGAGAGACTCAACTACCTCCAGTCGGTAGAGGTTATGGTGATAGCTGATACCCGCAGGACCACATTAACAATCCTCTCAATGACTATGCTGACCGCCTCCCAAAGTCGCCGATGTTTGACTTTGATGAGGACGAATTGGCCCGGTTAGCACTGTGCTTCCAGTCCTGAGTCTATGGACTCTCTACGAAAAGCTGAGGAATGCCTGGCCGATCAAGGTCTGGAACCTCAGCTCATCCATGGTGAATTGCGTAAGAAACTGCGCACTTCCAGGAAACGCTGGATGACTGGCAGCTATTCCAAGACTGCCTCTCTATGATTTAATCTGGAAGATTTATCAGGATCGTTTTTACTATGATATGGTAGGGCTCTGCCCAACGGTGAGCAGCGTCAGGCCAATCTCATGCTCCTGTCCTTTGGGCTAACGACCATGAAAAGTCGAGTTTCAAAGGCTTTGTCTGCTTTATCAGTATGATTGATCGGATTTTGAAAATGAGCACGATTTGGGCTAGTGTCCCCCTGGCTGCCCGATGCGTGGTCCAGCTAGTGACTATCTGATAGAGTAAGGCTGAGTTCAACATGTCTTTCACTCAATATGGACAAGGCCTTCAACCGTCAGGATAGGCAGCTTTGCCATTATCCTCAGCCGACAAAAGGGGTATTGGAATCAAATATGTGGCTGATGTGGGACCTTTGAGGCTCAGGTCCTCGCGCCTAAGCAGATCCGTATTTCATGGAGACCCCACTCATCAGCAGAATGCCGAAGAACCCGCTGGCGAGCCTGTCTGAGCAGATGCGTCTGTCTATGTGCCATGACGCGGGCTGAAACCAAGCTCCATCTGGTCGGCAAGGGCAAGCGCTAAGCTCCAAGAGCGCAAGTGGGGACTAGCCAAAATGGGCGCTTATCTAGCAGTCTTCGAAGCCAGCTGACTAATTTTCAGGATTGGTTCTAGCTATCCAGTCTGTGTTTGAAAGGAAAATCTGGTTTATCAAACCCGCTTTGTGACTGATCAGGAGCTGACAGACGAACAGATTGGCTTAGTAGAGCAGGTTGATCCTATTCCAGTGGATGATCTGACGGGCAACTGTCAGTCAGAAGATATCCGCCGAGCTCTGGATATCTTGGAGAATGTAGACTGGCTCAACAGTCTCATCAAGCGGCTATTGAATTGCTCTTAGTGTCCGCACGCCCAGCCAAATCAAGAAGTCTCTATGAGCCAGTTATGGGACCTCAGAAGGGCTGGACATTATGGATGCGCCTCGAAGTCATCAGACTCCAGCTGACTTTGGATTTGCCTGATTTTGGTAAGAAGAAGCAAGTCACGGGAGCCCAAATAGGTTCTGCTGTTCATGAACTCATGCAACGGATTCCGCTGGATCGTCCTATTACTAAGACTAGCATTCGTCAAGCCTTGGCTCAGGTTCAGGTAGATGCGGCAGTCAAGAAAGAGATTGATTTAGCGAAGATTGAGGCCTTTTTCGCTACAGAACTAGGTCAGCTAATCCAGCATCAGTCCAATCATCTCCATCGGGAAGCACCCTTTGCCATGCTCAAGCAGGATCCAGCAAGTGGTCAAGACTTTGTCGTTCGAATCTGGATGGCTACCTGCGTTTTGATGATCACACTGTCCTCTTTGACTATAAGATCTGACCGCCATCATGATCCGGCAGAGTTGGTGAGCGTCACTGAGCTCAGCTGGACCTCTATGTTGAAGCACTCAGCCGTTCCTATGGTCTTAGCCAAGAGACAAACATTTGATTCTACTAGGAGGACTGAACTGCAGGTGGTCAAGGTGGACTAGTCTGCTTGTGAACGGAATAAATCCCAGCAAGAAAGGATATTACTAAGGGA